>Ga0209489_101579_pt1 | contig 47022 bp, 18 predicted proteins | sample SiratrowhiteBW_FD_187527 | JGI IMG/M metagenome (GOLD analysis project Ga0209489, IMG submission 187527) | Root nodule microbial communities of legume samples collected from California, USA - Siratro white BW (SPAdes) (version 2) | ecosystem: Host-associated > Plants > Roots > Nodule | place... | reverse complement strand
TATATATATATATATATATACTTATTTATTGTAATAAATATTTTTCGGATTTTACACAAAAAGTCATTTGAAATAATCACATGTTATAAATTTTCTCTTAAAAAACGAACTAAGCTAATGTAATATCTTTAAAAAATATTGTATCTTTAGAGACTTATGTAATATTCAATGATATCTATCATCTATTTTTAACCTACAATCAAAATATTTACAAAAAGTTCTATTGAAGTATTGTTCATTTAAAGTTAGATTTATAAAATTTACTTAAAATCAAGCAAAAGTAAGACTAAATTATAATAATTATAAAAAGTATCGAGATTTTGAATTTCACCTATCTTCCTTACATGTACTTATATACAATTATTTATGTTTTTATTCAATCATTCAACATTATTGAAGTTTCAAAGATCATTCAAACTTTTATGAAATAATCAAAACAAAATTTTTACCTTAAGTTCAATATTAATTCACTAATAATTTTAAATTTCTACCTAACATTTTAAGTTATTACATTGTTTGATTTAGCTCAGATTTAGAAATTGTTCCAACTTTTGAATCTAAACTAAAAATCAAAGGATAGGTGATCACCTTAGAATTAAGAACAAAACCAACCCAATAGCATTGAATAAAAAGATGAAATATATATGAATAAAGAAAAATAGTAAAAAAAGTGATAGATTATATTTAATCTTAATATAAGGAAAGCTTAGTCAATTGTGGTGATGAATGTTATATTGAATATAAGAATATGCAAGAGAAGAGGAATTGAGCTTGAATCTTTAGTCCAATTGATTCATCCTATACTTCTTTCTCTTTGTTCTCTTCTTCGAAGCTTGTTTTGCAGCTTTTATTCCAAAATAAGAGTCTTTTTTATACTTAATCTAATTAACATTTTATTAGATATATTTGTAAAGACAAAAGTATTTTTTTATTCTTAGGACTTAGGATTTTATTTAAGATTTATTATTATATTTTATGTTATGTTAATATATTGTAATAATTTTTTTTTATAAAAATTAGGTCTTAAATTTTAAAATGTATGATGTTATATTTAATTTTTGCAATATATATAGATAGCGGATTCAAAAGGAATTAAAGTACGGATCAAATTTAAATCAGTGCATATGCACGTAGAAACTCAGACAGTCAAATTAAAAGAAAAAAAGAGTGACGTGAATTCACGAAACTGATTGTTTAAGGCATTTGATTCTAATAATTGAAATTATTCATAACATAAAAATTCGACTCAGATATAGAATATAAGATTAAAATAAATAATGTATCAAGAATAAAATAATTCATATGAATTTAAAATACTCACTTGATAAAGACACAATCAAGATTGATGCAAATTATTTATGTTTAAAGTAGTATCTCCAATTCCAGAGGATAATTTTCATTATTCCTGTGGTTGATCACGTTCTCCATATTTTAGAATTTTTTTAATGAGACAAATACTAAAAACAATGTATAAAGTGTGAAAATAAAGGAATGCGATCATAATTAGGACCTCAGCTTTAATCGCCAAATAATTGAAAGTTTTTCCTTCTTTTATTTTAAGCCTATTCTAACTCACTATCAGGGACCCAAGTTGGTAAGTTTCAATCCATGCATTGAAACCGTACCTCCTCAAATGGTTATCCTTTTCCGCTCCTTTACTACGGTCCAGCTAGCATTTACTTTCAAGCGGTTAAAAGATTGTAAATCACTGCTGTTTCCCTGTATACTATTAATATTGATAAACTAATATCATGTGATATATTGAGAGGGAAAGAGTTCTCCTTCAATAGTGTTCTCGAGTTTCATATCAATAATAAAGTCAAATCTGAATTCTCTTTACCTTTGTCAAATTATCTTCAGTCCAAAATTTTGTTAGTCATAAATGCTTCACTCTAGTCAAATTCCCCCCCTCTTCTTGAAGGAAAAAACAAAATCAAAATCAAAACAATCAAACTTCAGTCACAGAACAAAAAGGGTGAATAGCTAAATGAAGTTTATTTTTCCTAGTGAAATGATGAATTTCAAGGTGGGATGGGAATATCAATAGAACCGATTTGTTGCCTTGTTAATGGTGATCATTAACTGTTTTACTACAAACAGAACAGATACAGAAACTCAACTCGTTACTGCATGTGATCAACATAAAAACAAGGACAAATATTATGGCTTACATACAAAACAGGGAAACCATTGAACAACTGATTCTTTGTCTACGAAGGTATCCAAATCCTGCGAGAACAAATAACACTAGAACCTAGAATGCGAAAGCCTAAATTCTCAGCAGCGTACAACCAAGAATAGTACCACGACACGAAGTCATTGGAGCTGCTTGGCGCCAAGTTGGTCTCTCATTTCCAAGTGTGAGAACATCAACTACGGATAATGGCTTAATGTCCCAATTCCATCTGTCAGGGCCAATGAAGCCTCCAATCACGTATAACTCGTCACCTAGTCCAGCCATTGCAAATCCAATTCTCGTTCGAAACTCAGATGCTGAACCTACAACCTTTCTCACTTCTTTGTCCTGTTTAAGGATTAATCCATGGCTCATCACATAGAGTGCATCACGGACAACTGCCATCGGACCTTGGAGCCATGCACATTCCTCAACAATCCACCCAGACCCCGCATTGTCTAAAACTTGCACTGTTGACATATCCTTGTGCAGTACATGCACCTTTCCGCCGATCACTACTCCTGAGCAAGCTGAATTATGAGTGCGATGAAGATCAGGCATTGGAATCCAAACATCCTTCTCGGGATCATACATTTCTGCTTGAGATATTGACTTTCTGCAGCTAGTGAAGCCCCCAGCTACGACAATTTTCCCATCCAAAGCACAGCATGCAAACATAGAACGTGGGACAAGCATTGGTGCACGCGGGGCCCACTGTCGGACTACAGGGTCATATGACCAGACTTCTTCTGTTGCGAAACAACCATCTTGGTCCCCAGTTAAAGGATCAACAGCATCACTTCCACCACCAATCACAAACAACTTTCCAGCAGTGGAAACTGCACCAAAGTGGGAAAGGTGCTTGATCTTTGATGGAAGAACAGGAACTGTAATCCAGAGATCTCGCAAAGGGTCATACAGCTGCCATAAATTCTCTGGTTCATAAGCACAGACACATAACAGATCCTCAGTCGATCCAACCTCCTGCCGAGCTCTAAATAGTTCAGAGCTCCGAATAGCTGCTTGCCACGATCGAGAGACAAGCTCTAACACTGGGTGAAGGTAGAAAGGAACCCGTGCAAGGCACCTAATTGCAACAGCATCAGGAAGTCCTTCAATCAGTCCAGACATTATAAATTTAGAACAGCTGTTTCATCTATTTCTGATAACCTTCCACCACCACTGACTTTCTGTTACTATAGAAGGTACACCTGCAACCACAGTATTTATCCATCAATGTATACCGATATAGTGATACTTCAGAAATTCAAATCGAGTACTAATGTGAAAAGCAAGGTGGATTTTAATGAAATTCAAATTCAATTTCGAAGTTTGAATGAAAATTGTCTACAAACCATGGTAGACTATCTTGGATATCAGAACAAATTAAACAATAAATTTTCCTCTCTGTCAATTAAATATCACCAGGAATAACAACTAAAACAGTGCAGTGGTATATAATTTATGACAATTGTTCAAGATTTCACATCAATTAGAGATATGACTACATAATAATACATAAATGGGTGCAAACCCCATCTTATGAAATCAGTTTTGTAAAATTAAGTTAGACTTAAAATTCACTTTCTTAAGATGGTATCAGAACTATTTAGAGTCATCTAGAGCTTAGTCAACCTTGTTGGGCTTATCATGCTAAACGTTATCGAGTTCTCCTTAGTCTCACACTCAAGATGTCCGGTCCTTAGTGTGAGGGTGTCCGTTGGAGAGAGATATGGCTATACAATAATGTATAGGTAGATACAAATCTCACTTTATCAAGCCGGTTTTATAAAGTTAAATTAGGTTAAAATCCACTTTCTTAAGAATAATATTGGATCCCTTTATCAATGATTTTTTTAATTGAATTAGCTATATTTTAGAACTTGAGAAAAGATACAAAAGATCAAGTGAGTCACATAGAGACACATACTGACCCATAGGATTTCAAACCAGTGGTCCCTCCCTCTACCAAGTGGTAAAAGTCATGTTGACAATGTGGACACTCACACATCATAGTGAATTTCATAAGAGTCAAACAAGGACAAGCTGTTGTTTAAGATGAAGCCACAATAGCCTGCTAATATATCTCACAATTTCACCCCCTTAGCCCCAACAACTGTCCCATCTCTCACAGTCTTCAAACTAATATGAATACACATTTTATCCTACCTCTTGAATCCTGTTACAGAATTATTACATACATAAATACTGTTTCAACATCACCCCCTTCAGAAGAATTAAGAAAAAAGACTTCAAATTATGACTATTCTCATAAAAATATATCAACCAGGATGGCTATTAGAGTTCAACTCACATTGACAGGCATACAACTAGGGACCTAGGATCATCTCATTTTAGATATCTGGAGGATAAAATCTGGTTTACAAAGGAAACAGGAAGGCACAAAAATGCAACCCAGCATCATCTAGTATTGATTGCCTATATAAAAGGCACAAGAAGATAGAGTGACTACCCTCAAATAAATATGCACATCCCTTCAGTCAATACATTCTCAAGGGTTCTACTTTTTCAACACAATTACGGGAATAGAAGAGTACAACAGATCCTATAATGACTAATTAACCAGCAGGATCTAATTCTCAAATCATGCCCAAATACCGACTTGTGCTTTCTGCGTTTTACATTATGCATTCTATGCTTGTACCTGTTATTGAAAGTTACACAGACCCCCCTGTGAGCTGCATTAGTTTGTCACATCTCAGTTTCATGATTCCTAAATACAGTAATATGCATTTTGAAGGGCCAAGGAAGAGTAATTTAGTATTAAACTTCCATTACTAAATGTCCAACCTCAATAATGGAAAAATAAAAAAGAACAATTCAGTTATATACTCTCCCTCTCTAGCACGAAATACGGCAAAATGTTTCTGTCATTTCGATAAAATAAACCTTAGGATGCAGATGCTCCCTAGCAAAAACGAAGTTTAAAATATTATTTACATGTAAAAGTACAAATTAATTTCACTGAAAATTATATGCTATAGCAAACATGTGAAGAAAAACTCCCAGAAATTTCCTGCGAGTAAATTACCCCTCAATTGTATATATTATTTTGATCATATCACTAGTCCATATAGAATCTACAACAAAAACCGCCCATTGCAGGGAGAGTCAAAAAGGGAAATATGATCTAATATGAATACAATGCAATGCTTTCCTATCAGGATGTGCATACACTCAAAAGGGAAATTGACCGAAAAACCCCTCTAATTCCCAGTTTCAGTACATAACCCAAAAGAAATAAAACTGAAAGTTTCAGAAAATGCCTTCAAGGGGAAGCAGCAACAAAGAAGCCGAACTCAGTTCTACCAAGAATAAAGCAATGAGCAAAGTCAAACGGGAAAAAAACCAACAACGAAAATCGGCGCTGGTATTGGATTAACGAACCACTTAGCCTACACACAACACAGAATTCAAAGAGGGATTCCAGCCCTAACATTTCTCACCACTCGAAAAAAAAAACAGTGTAATAACAAAAACAGGAAGAAAGAAGTACAAGAATTGCGACGAGTGGTAAAGCCAAAGAGAGTCGAAATTCGAAATTAACAGAGCAATGGGTATCGGATCAACTTCAAACACAACCAAAATCAACGCAAATTAAGTATCATCCCTCACTCCCAATTAATTCGAATTACAAAAATTAAAAAAAAAAAAAAGAGAAAAGATAGAGGAAGGTGATTTACCTGGCAGCGAAGGGAAGCGAAGAAGAAAGGAAATTGGAGAGATTGCGAAGAGAGAGAGGAAGGAGAGAAAGGAAGCTTAAGAAACGGCACGCTGAATTGAGAGTTTACAATGTGAATATGAATGTGAATGTTGTGCGTTTTGGTTTGCGTTACTTCCCCTTCCCTAGGTTTTGTTTTTCAAATGTGCAAACTAGATAATACTATCTTTTCTATTTCTCAATATTAGGTTAACCTTCTGATTTTACATTTTAAGAATCGAATTAATTAATAATTAATATAATTAATTTAATTTAGGTTTCCCTTTGCGTGCTCTAAGTCACCACTCTCATTCATTCCTTATGGTGCTGCTGCAGCAAACCAACGAATAACTCTCCGCATATTCTAAATTCCTTTTCATTTTTCTTCCCCCACAAGTTCTGGAATCTCTAATTTATTTATTCATTATTATTTTTTTGTTTTTATTTCCGTGCTTCAAACAACCATCAGAATTGTTTCTATATTCCTATTCACGTTTGGTTGACATGTGAATGGCGCGTGGGCAACAGAAAAATCAACAACCACAATGTGTTCTTCTTCTCACTTGAGAGGTTTTGTTTTAGATTACAGTGGTCCGTTCAACTCCGTAACTGGCTACGTTGATTTGGATATTGACTCTTGCTTTCGTATGGACCTGGTAAACAATCCGTTTATTCTCTTTTTTGTTTTCAAATCTCGTTTTCACTTATGAAAAATACTGCTAAGAAATTAAAATAGAATGGTAATATAATTTATTCATTCGGGAAAATAGCAGTGAACAATACTTCTTTATTTTTTAAATTAATCATTTATTAATGATGTCATATTAAAAATATTTGTATATTGCGGATACAGTGTGCACCCATTGTTTCTTGGCTTCGTGCTATCTAATCCGTAGTTGTATGTGATCTTGATAACATATTATAAAGTATCTCTAAAATATTGATTCAATTAGATAATAAATTTTTTTCATATCTAACGATGAATTTTTCATTATCATCAATATGTTACTCTAATTTCAATTATAAGAATGATTCGAAGTTAGAGATTTTTTTTATTTTTTTAAATAGTGTAAACCCATATAAATTTTGAATGGTACACTAATTTGAAATAGTTTAAGGTACTAACCAACCTATTTAATAACTGTTTATTGCATAAAATTGTATAATATATTTAAGGTACCCTCGGTGAGAAAAGTTAAAAGTAATTCTTTAAAATTGAGGTTATCAAAATCCAAACTTAAGGATTTTTTAATATGTGATAAGCGAAGAAAACAAGAATATAAATACTAATGTTACGACTTAAGACCTAAACTTCACCTGAAAATACTTTGAATATATTAATTTGACACCCATTAGAAAGTAGGTAAAATTGTTTTTACATTACTGTACAACGTGAGAGAAAAACATAAGAGGGTGAAATAATTTATAAATGTAAGATAATGATGAATATTCTCTTTACGAATGATCTGAAGTTGCAAAATAAAAAAGTTCAGAGGTGATATTGTATAACGAATGTAAGAAGAATTAGGAAGAGATAATGAGAAATCAATATAATTTAAAAAATATGTGATGAACACACACAAGTACTACTGAGAAAAGAAAATGAATAACTACACCAAACTCTAAAGGTTTGAATTGTCACTCTTCAAAGGATAAAGGCTCAAGAGGAATGACATGACTTTTAATTCTTCTCAATAGAACTTGTTAACAAACCAATTACAATTATAAGGTGTCAAAAAGTTAATCTATTCAAGAGTGTCAAATATTTACATTGTTACATGAAAACATTTCACACCTAGAGGTTAATCAATGGTGACCCCAATGAGATACAATATAAAAATGTTTGTAGAAAGATTGATTTAATGTAATTTTCTTTTAATTGAATATCTGATTATAAATGTATTGGAGAAAAATATATGGATTAATATCCTATACGATTTAAACTGATATTCATACAGAAAATTGGGTTATATCTTTAGCTTTAGTGATTGTATGGAATATCACAAAAATATAGCACAAATAGGATCAAAAAGTATTTTTGAAAAAAAAGTTTTGAAAAAAATTGAACTGGTTTAGAGTAAAACATTATTTTAGATAATATTGGTGATCTAAATAGGTATGTTGGTAGTGAGACGGAGCAATTTAAACGAGCTTGTGGAAGTTTTGCTTTTAAAAAAATTAAATGATTTTCATATTTTGAACAGTTGAATTTATAATGAGAGATGAGATTATAATCTTTAATAAAACTTGAAGTTCAGCATTATATACAAATTGATTATTTTTTAATAAAAGAATATTAATTTGCAAGATAATTTTTTAAAGTGACTCTTGTTAAGTAAGATAGAATTTTGATCCTTTATGTTTATTTTAAGAATCATAAATAGAGAATCAAATAAGTTATAAATTCAAGAAACAAGTGGTGATAGCTGAAAAGAGATATACCTTTGACTTCTAAACAGAAGTCATTTATAGAAGTTAACTTTGGAACTACAACATCATTTTTGTTTTTACCTTACACTAACATAGAATTTATAATGAGAGATGAGATTCTAATCTTTAATAAAAGTTAAAGTTCAGCATTATATACCAATTGATTTTTTAATAAAAAAATACTAATTTGCGAGATAATTTTCGAAAATGACTCTTGTTACTTAACATAGAATTTTGATCCTTCATATTCATTTTAAGAATCATAAATAGAGAACCAAACAAATTATAAATTCAAGAAACAAGTAGTGGTAGCTAAATGGAGATATACCTGTCATTGGAAGAAGTTAACATTGGAATTACAACATTTTTTTATTTGGGATTAAAAGTCTAAGAAAATTAAGAAGGTAATTAAAGAATGATGACAATTTATTGTGGTGAACTTTTAAGTGTTCAAGACATAAGAATTTATGATAAAAAGGAAGTTACAAACACAATGCTTGTTATTTGTTTGATGTTTGTTGCATGCTACTTCCGAACGCAATTGAATTAGTTTCGTCATCAATTATTCACGATGCAATGATACTAATAATTGAGCATGTAACAAAATTTTAAAAAAAAAAAAAAAAAAAAAAAAAAACTTGTAAATGATGAGACAAGATCAAAATCTTTTGAAGAATTTTGCCAAAGGACAAAGAGTGGAGAACAGAACACAATGCTTTTGTTTTCCGGAAATAGTAAAATGTATTAACAACGAAAAAGTTGGTCACATGCAATATATCAAACAAATATGAGAGAATTGTTTTTACAAACTTTTATGTGATAAACAATTATCAGCTTGTAATATGTAACAATTATAAATTCAGAAAGACAAACACAATTTGGCTTACTACCACAGAATTCAAGTTGAAGAGATAAAAGACGAATATGAGAGAATGTGTAAAGTTGATCGACCTTATGGTATTTCTATTGAAGTTTGGAAATGTAAAGGAAAACAGGGCATGATTTGATTCACCAACTTCCTTTATAAAATTTTGAGATACTAGAAAATGTCAAATACAGGGAAAAGATGAACACTTTGATTATTATATTAAAAATAAGAGAGATACTTAAAATTATGTAAACTTCATAGGAATTACAATAACATTGGGATTGTGCAGACTCAATTTTATCATGAACAATATTTTATCTATAATAATAACGGGGATTTCTGATGTATGTAAAATTCTAACATTTTAAATTTTAAAGCTATAATTCTTTTAAAACTATGACAAGGTAGATTTGTGAATATGCAGACTCAATATATAATTCATATTCTTATTTTATCTCTTATTATATTTTAAAATTTTAACATTTTAAACTGTAAAACTATAACTCTTTACATATGTAACAACAAATGTATCACAGTATACAATGGAAAAGTTTCTATTTTGTCTTTGTTTATATTTAAAAATTTTAACATTTTGAATTTTAAAACTAACATTTTGTTTTTTTTTTCTTCCATATAAATTTAAATTGTTTATTTAATATTATTTTTATTCAAATTATAAATTACACATCAAATATAAAAAATAATATATATTATTTAAATAAATATATAAAAATAAAATTAATATAAATATTGAATTTTAGCTCATTAAAATAGATAATATAATAAAAATGCAAACACGTGAAATAACGTTGGCGTTTTCGCTAATATTTAACAAAAGTAATTAATTTTTTTTTGACACGTTAAAACTGGTCTGAAAAAAAAAAAGATAAGAGATTTTCCATATAACTTTTTATTGAATTGAAGAAAAAAATGAGTTTTAAGAAGGAAATTGTTATAATAGACTTTTAGAAAAGAAAGTTATTGTTATGATTTTACGAGTTATGTAAGATATATATGATGAGGCGACAACACTAATGTAAGATTACCAAATAAATTATACTAAAACCTATTTTACAAGGATATGATTATGTCAAGATTTATTTTTGAGTATTTTTTGAATTTAGTTTTGAATTTTCTTACCAAATACATACACAATATTATCTCTAATAATTGCAAGGTTTTGGATAAGATATTTGAGGGGAAATATTAACTCTAAACTTGAACTTTGAAGATTCACTTTGAAAATAGTATATACATTGCAATTTTACGAATAAATAAAAGAAAAACAACTTGAGGTAAATTTGGAAATAAATGTCATACCACCACAAAAAAAAAAAAAAAAAAAACATGTGTAATTATTAAATAGGAAAATACGTATAGAAGTTATTATTAAAAATAAACCTTGAGTTTCTCGTTTAGAAATATTTTATATTCTATTCTTGAGAGAATTAGAATTAAATTTCTCAATCCACTGTCACTTCATAAACAATACAATGATAACTAATATTACATTTTTGCTTAAATTTGAAATTCAACTATTTCAAATTAATTGTGAGTGTTTACTTTAAAATTTAAACCCTTTTAATATATAGGGTTTCAGTTTTTACTTAAATTAATTGTTGTACTCCCAGTGCTCATAATTCTAAATATTTAGAAAATTCAGTTTCAGCTTCCACTTAAATCAACTGTTCATAGTTATCTTATAATTTTGGCAGTGTGTTAGAACAGAATCTAACGTGGTATCACTGCACATAGTGCAGACACAGTTAGAAGGAAAATAGAAATAATTAAAAATATACCAGCGAAATTAATCCTAACTCTGTTAAGGCAAAAGGGCAAATATAATACCAGTGGGTATGGTGGAAGCAGTAGAAGATAATAATAATAAAACAAGGTTTAAAAAACGTGCAGCGATGTTGTCTAGGTTGTGCTCTTGAAGGTGAAAGTGAAAGTGGTTGCAAGGACAAACATGAGAAACCAAGAACATGATAAATTAGTTGTGGAACTTGAATTTCCATGATATGAACCACCGACACTTCTACTACCAGTCGTTGATGAAACAGTGTTAGATCCAATCCCTGTGCCAAAACAAAACACTGTGTCAAATTCACTGTGCTAGTCATAAAGGAAGAAAAAAACCAAAACATCAAGTGTTGTCTGCAATAAATTTGACATAAATTCCTACTATTAACAGTTTTTCTATCACACTTTTGTGACTTATTCTTTGCTCTGGTGTGAAGTTCAGTCAAAAATTTACCTAACTTTTGTACTAAACAAGAAATCGAACTCAATAAACAAAACTAGTTAATACTTGATATCAATAAAGAAAATAATAAGATTAGCATCTATGAACTTCAATGTCTGGAACCTGAAGGGGAGGAGTTGGGGAAGTTTGAAACCGAAAGACCTGGTGAGGAAGAAGCTGAGCCTGAGATCATGACATAACAAGGTAAGTTTTTGACATGTCTAACTTAAAATATTGAAAAAAATGTGATGAATTGATACCAGTGCAGGTGCTAAGGGGAGGTGTCTGAAGGTTGCAGGAAGTGGGGAGAGCCAAAGCCCGGGTCTGATTGATGTTGAAACTTGCAGCAATAGATGAAGCAGCACCGTTAACAACCTCACAAAGGCAGAGTGGCTGTGAGCTAACTACATAGGCAAGTTGAGAGCAGCAAGAAGAGGAAGGGGTAGAAGTATTTCCTGTTACATAGTCAAGGCAGGGAGCAAGACTTATGAACACATTGGTGCAACTTGATTGAGATTGAGCCAATGTGGCACCCCAAAGAGCCACCACAAGGGACAGCCTCAGCAGCATCTCAATCCTTCTTGGTGCCATTGGATGATGAACTATGAATGAAATGGTGAATGGAGTTGTTTGGATTCTTTGAGGGGGAAAAGTGGGAAGAGAATGACTTATTGTGAGAAAAAGGAGAGGCAGGTGGATAGCTTGTGCAGCAGGGAAACAACTTTTTTTTTACCTTGCATAGGCAGCAGATTCTTTCTTAATTATGTAATAGGAACTAACTTTACCATTTTGATTTAATAAAGTTTCCCTACGTGTCGTTCAATGTTTCTTATCTTTCTTTTGTTGCTTTGTTGAAATGGGTATTCAAAGGAGGCAATGCATAATCTTTTCATGATGAGTTCACTTTTGGGAATGATTTTTAATGGAATTAGTGTGTCTATGCTTTTGCTGCAATGATTATGATGAATAATGGAGTGGGGTGCTTAAAGGGAGTTAGAATGTTAAGGCATTGAATCATAACAAAAATAGTTGCTTAGAAGAGAAGGAATGTTTGTGAGAATAGACAACTTTTCCGTCTTTCTACTCCTATGTATGTAAAGATGGTCACGCCAAGAATGATTTTTTTTTTACTACACAGGTAATTGTTTTTTCAAATTTATTAAAATAGTTTTTGAATATAAAAAAAATTACACAAATAACTAAGTCGAGACGTGGAAGAACGATTTCAAGAAAAAAGTATGCTTTCAAAACTTACTTCTATATTTAAACAGAAAAATGTTGTGTTTTGAAGACAACTTTTGTTTTTTTTTTTTTAATGAAGTTTTCATTTTATACATTAATTTTTATGCTAAAATTTATTTATTTTATTTCAGATAGATGATTTTTTATTTAAAAAAATTGTTTCTAATTTTTTGATTAAGATATTAAAATTTAAATATAAAAATATTATCATCTTTTTCAAAATATTCCCACATATATATAATAAACAAAAATAACATATAAAATATAATAAAAAATGTATTTAAAAAATTAAATAAATTAATTGTATAAAAGGTGAAAAAAAAATAAAAAAAGTAAAATGATGGAAAATTTTAGTTTAATTTATTAATAAAATTATTAAAAAATATCTCAAAATAAAAAAAAATGTTTACATAAAAATTCAAAAGATTTAAAAAATTTATTAATCAAATTATTAAAAAATATAAAAAAATACTAAAAACTTTTTAATTATTAAAATAAATTTATATAAAATATATGGTTATATAAAAATTAAAAAATATATAAAAAATAAAAAATCCATTAATCAAATTACTAAAGAACAATTTAAAATTAAAAGGTATGTTGAAAAAAAAATAAAAAATAGGCATTTTGAAATAAAAATAAAAAAATATAAAAGTATAAAATTAAAAATAAAAGAAGTAGAGAAATATGCGTTTTGAAAATAAAATGATCAATTTATTTATTCCTAATATATTATTTTGCTTACCTTTTTAGCAGATAATCTATAAAATTGTGTTTTTTTTTATATTTTTTTAACAAATCATATAATAAAAGATCATATTTTTTGAGTAAAATAAATGGTTGTGATTAGATAAAATTATATGGAATAATGAGTCAATAGAATAAGGAACCACATGTGAGTGAATTATGAAGAATTACATCTCAGTGATTTATGAGGAATCGTAGGTGAGTGGTTTTATATTAAGATCATATGTTTGTGATTTATAAATGAAATGACTAGTATTATAAAGTAAAACTGTTGATTTAGTATAAGTAACATTTAATGTGGTATCTAATACTTACTCTTTTACTTTATTTTTGGATATTTGGATGCATTAACGTGTTTAGAATTTATGATGTATAGGATAATGAGAACTTAATGAATGTTTTTATTAATTGTACAAACTTTAGATAAATCTCAAATCTTGTAAGAGTTTTAGAAAGGTAGCTTGAGTGGATCTTAATTATGAGTTGAAAAATGTTACTTGATAGCTAATTGTACCAATTTTGATAAAATAAGTATTATTATTCTTCTAGCCAACCATACCAAATTGCAATCCTGTAACAACAACTTGGGCGATTGACACGAATATTCTTCACACAGTAAATGTTAGTTGAACTCCTTCATCGTACTCATATCTACCTATCCTCCATTGTACTATATAAAATCATTCCATATATTGGTTTAATCCAACATCATTGATCCTCTTATCCCTCATGGCTTTTCAAACAGGAGTCATAATTCTAATTGCCCTCATAGTGGCTTCAGCAAATTGGGTTAATGCACAACTTAGTAGTTCATGCACAACCTCCATGATCAGCACTTTCACGCCATGCGCCAACATCATCACAGGAAGCACTAACAATAATAATGGTTTAGTGCCACCAAGCACGTGTTGTGATTCACTAAGGTCTTTGACCACCACTAGTATGGATTGTGCTTGCCTTCTAATCTCTCCCAATAATTCTCCATTTTTACAATTACCCATCAGTCAAGCTCTTGCCCTCTCACTTTCTCAAGCATGCAACATCAATGGACTTCCTTTGCAGTGCAAAGGTTTGCATCTGTTACACTATTACTTTATAACTTTTCATAAACTTTCATCTTTCATTTCTCATAATCCAATTACATTTCTATTACATCGCAGCTTCTGCTTCTCCTTTACCAGCTCCAGGTATTATGCATCTTCCAATATATTTTTGTCTTGCTAAAATTCTATCAACAAATGATAAATTTTAGATTACCAAAATTTTATTTTTTTGATTATACCTTCAATAAAAAATCAGCTAAATGTATATTCTTTTTTGTTAGGCCCTGCAGTTCTTGGATCGAACGGCCCAACCCTCCCTCCCGTTGCTACATCACCATTAAGCCCACAAGGTAGGGAAAAAAATGAATCTGGCAAAAGTTAGAATATGAAAGTGTTTTTCTAGCATGTAACCAAAAAAATCGATATAATTTTTGGACTATTTCAACTTCTACTCTATAATTTATACGTCAAAACTGTGTATTCGTAACATTTATTTTAACTGCTTTTAAATTTGAAAAGTAACGAAAATTGGTTTAAACACTAATTTTAAGAGAAGTTTAGCAGATTCAAAAATGGTTGAAGAAGAGAAATACCAGAAAGTGCAATTGGCAGCAGCATCATCTCCAGTGGAAGCAGAAGCACCGAGTAGAACTAGAATTCCACAGATCAGACCAGTGGTGACTCCAAATCCTTCGCCATCTCGTTCATCTTTTCTCTCATCACCACCACCTTATGTTTTTCTAATTGGAATCGTGCTTTTAGGCCTCTGTTCCTAATTTTTTATGTACAATGCGTAACACCAAAACCCTAATCTAATTACTCTACACAACCTGCTTTCTCTATGTTTCTGCCTAATCATACAAATAGTAATGTTTTAATGAATAATATTTACATTAATTGCGTGTTTATGAGTCGGATTACTCGTCAATCTTACACTGGTGTAACAAGTTTCAGAAACCGTGGTATTCAACTAAGATTACATAAAAAGTTCATTTAATTTCAACAACTTAGGTATGCATAGGTAAGTTAGTGAGATGAACAAGATTCGGTATAGAGATACCATGGTGTTTTTCACAGAAAATCTTTAAATTCTTAAAAAAAATTTGAAAAGTTAAAATTTGAATTATTATTTGAAAAATTTATTAACTACTAAAAGGAATTTGTTTACTAATACTGTTCATAAGATCAAACAAAAATTTGAATTAATATAAAAAATTTAAAAATTAATGTTGAACAAAACTAAATTGTGAAGATCTAAGATCAAATTGCACCCATCGTTATAACCGCTTTCACACATGTTATAAATAATGATAATTGACAATTTATGAGACAAATAAATGAAAATTTTATATCAATTATTTCTTTTTCTCCACATGATTTTAAAAAAATCCATGCAATTTCCCTAAATAACTAGCAAAAACGCATATCCTTGCGCTTATATATCTGTATTGTTTTAATTTAAATAATACAATTTAAAAAATTATAATTTTTAAAAAATGTATATTTATGTTTCTCTAAATGGGGAGATTAGATCAATATTGCTGGACATTTATTGAGATAACATTGGCAAAAACAATTGGAGGTATTGTTTTTTCTGTTTTTAAAGCTCGAATTCTGTGATAATTTTGTCTTTTTTGTCTTTAAAAAGAGGTTTTTGGAGAATTAATAGAGAAATATAAATATATATATATATATATATATATATATATATATATATATATATATATATATATATATTTAAGTTATTTTTAATCCAAACTCCTAAGTAACGTAGGATATTATTGGATACAACAGAACAATTATATCTTTAAAAAGTATATTCCCTGTGATAAAATGAAAATATTAATTTACCTCCCAGTATATATAAGAATAAGAGCTTATTGAATGTTTTAATTTTTGAAAAATAATTTTGAACTGTGCTGAATGTATTTGGAAAGCAAATAGTGTGTAATTCTATATATTTTCAAGGTTTTTTTTTTCAAATGTTTAATAAAAAATTATGCTGGCCCAAATAGTACACAAAATTCATATTTAATTTCAATGATGCCTAAGGATGTCTCTAACATTGAAATGAAACATACATAAGTTTTATTTCAAGTGAAAAGATTCCATGAATTCACAAAACTAAAGAGCTTTAAATAACCATAGAAAAAAAAAGTTGATTAATAAGAGCGTTAACAGTGAAAGATTGTTTAAACGAGTTCTTTAGTTTAATTCTGTAATTTTACAATTTTATATAAATATAAACACTTTATACAATTTTTTAATATAAATTTAAATACTTTTTATTTTAACTGTGTAAGTTTAAAAATTAAAAGGCCCAAATAGTTCGAAAGTAGGACGAATTCATCCTCCAACCCCGTGCCCTCTTCCTCCACCTCCATATTTATTTTAACAGACAACTATGCCTTTAACTAAAAAGTATAAAGATAAATATATCCTTCATCCTTTTCACCTAACAAGCTATAAATAACCAATTTTTGATGCTTATTAGTAGGTGGTATTATTGATTAGAGTGGTTAATTTAGTGTTTTGGGACTGTGGATGGCCAACGAGGAGTTTTTTCGATCTGGCAGCATGACAACCGGATGAGCTTCATCCGGTTATCATTTTGTTTTGGAAATGACAACTGGATGACACCTCATCCGATTTACATTTTTTCCCAAATGTGAACCAGATGACATGGGGTTGTCATCCGATTGTCATTTTTATTTTTTGCAAATGACAACTTAGATGACATTTTTTCAATTTTTTCATTTTTTTTAAATTAACACTGTAACAGATATGATTAGAAAATGTAACTTTGTCTACTATTAAACTATTCACCTTCTGTACCTAATTTTTTTTAAAAATTAATGCAGTTAAATTATGACTTTGTTATATGTGTTGTCACCTACTACCACAATGTACATAAAAGTAAAAAGGAAATGAAGAGTATCTGTAAGAGTCTTTTTTTTTTCTATGTTTACTCTTAATTTCAATTTCCAATCTTTTTTTAAAAGTATCTTCTGGTACATTTCACAAAGAGTCTATTTATTTTGCACATTCACTCTTTTTTATTGGGTTTCATTTTAAATTTAATTAAAATAAAATAACCAAAAAAAAATCTCATATGTTGCATTTTAAGAAGAGTCTCTTGTTTGTTTTGTAGGTTCATTCTTCCTTATTAGATTTTCATTTCAAATTAAATTAAAATAAAATTAAATTAATTTAATTTAATTAAGACAAATGATAACCACGAATACAACGGAAAGACTCACCGTTCGATTTTCAACTTTAAAAATGATTAGTACTCTGTAACGAAACAAGGATAATTTGGGAATTTTTTCAAGATCACTCTTGGAATTAAAATTTGTAATGGAGGTGAAGGAAGAGGGTACGCGGTGGAGGAGAATTTGTAGTAAGCCTAGCAAAAGTGAAATGGACCGAGTGACAATTGGCCCATAAAACAAAAACCCAAAGCAAGGCATCGATTGATTGATTCAGGGCTTGGTTGACGGTAGCCTCCGTCTACGGTGGCAGAGATCGAAGTCTGGTACGGTGGTTTCATGGTTGGTTTGGGTGTGTTGATGGGCGGAGCAGAGCTGAGCAGTGGACAAACCAAGTGGTTTCTGTTCGCTGTCATGTCTTTCTGTTTATCAAACAAAATGAAACAATGGGCATCAACCACTTATTCATATCCTGGTGAGACATTAATTCTTACATTTTCCCCAGTTATTAGCGACCCACTTGGTTTATGAGATTTTATTCACTTCTTTTATAGTTTCTAGTGATGAAAGTACCAACTTTGGTTTCTGCCGTTGTTCATGTCTGTAGAGTCTTCTCTTTCTTTGTAATCATTGTTTGTAGTTTGTGAAAAGTACTTAAGGAATGATGCCAAAGCAAGTTTTAATGTATGTGTCACAAGTTAGATGTAATGAAAATAAGTAAAGTTTCATTTTGGCCTGTATAATTCTATCGTTTTTCCGGAGATGTTTTATCTGCTTACAAATGTAATAATTCTGAATTTTCAATTTTATTTTTGGTTGTTACAATAATACACTTCTAAACCTGCTCGTGTTTGTTTTTACCACCTTTTGAGCAACTGATTTTTTATTTTTTTTTGTACTGTTTTAGTGTAACATTTGTTATGCATTTTGTTTACCAACGGACACTATGATTGTGCAGGTTTTTATTGACTTCATTCTTAAATTCATCTTGACAAAATTGCTGATAGTTGAAGATGCTTGCAATAAGAAAGCTGAAAACAGGGCCTGATATCTCTTTGGTTTTAAGTGTCATGGTTGCCAATTGCAGTTATAGAACAGCCCAATTTTCCAGTGACAAAAATGTCCAATATTGTGTTAAGTCGGTTGCCTCTTGTTTAGCTAAATCAGGTTCATCAGCATTTCCACTGGGATTAGTGAATAAATTTACTCTCCGAGGACTATATTTCTCTAGTGTGGCTGAAAGAATCCTGGTCCATGCTCAAGACACTGCCAAAGTTAGTTTGGAGATACAAAATGCTATCAATTCGAATCAATTAGATTATTCATGGAAGTTATTGGAGCAGCATATGCACATGGAGGGGTTTCCCAGAAAATCTGTCATCAGTAAGCTTGTAACAAGTTATGTGGACAGCCTTGACGCAAAATTGCTAGAAAAGGCTTATGAGTTGGTAGAACGTGCCATTGAGAAAGGTAAACAAGATTTGTTGGAAAAGAATGTGCTTATCTACCTCAGCTTTGGCCTTGCAAAAGCCAGACTACCAGTTCCAGCATCAACCATTTTAAGGAAGATGATAGATATGGAGCATTTTCCCCCAGCCACTGCTTGGTCTGCAGTTTTAGCACACATGTCACAAACTGCAGAAGGAAGTTACCTTGCTGCCGAGTTGATTCTTGAAATAGGTTATTTGTTCCAGAACAATAGAGTAGATCCGCGTAAAAAGAGCAATGCACCTTTGGTAGCCATGAAACCAAACAGTGCTGCTTTTAGCATTGCTTTGGCAGGGTGCCTCCTATTTGAGTCATCTAGGAAGGCAGAGCAGCTTCTTGATATGATGCCTCGAATTGGTATCAAAGCAGATGCACACTTACTGATAATAATGGCACGTGTGTACGAGAGAAATGGGCGAAGGGAAGAGCTCAAGAAGCTGCAAAGGCACATAGAGGAAGCTCCAAATCTAACTGATTTACAGTTTCGACATTTCTATAATTGTTTGTTGACATGCCATTTGAAATTTGGAGATCTAGATTCTGCTTCAAACATGGTTTTGGAAATGCTTAGGAAAGCAAAGGAAGCAAGAAATTCTCTTGCAGCTGCCAAATTTGTGAAGAATGCTGATGGAATTGATCCTAATCGTTCTCCTGGACTGGCTTCTGTGGGTAGTTTGAACAACAGTAAAGATTTAGATAGTTTACAAAATAACAGGTCGATTACAAGTGCTGTATTATCTTATGAGGAGTTCTCTAAAGATAGAAACTTCTCAAAGCTTGAGGCAGAGTCGAAAGCTATACTTGGTTCTTTATTAGCTAAGTTGCAGATGCGGGTGGACTTGATCACAACCAAACATGGTATATTGCAGCCAACTGAAACAATTTATGTAAAACTAGTTGAAGCTATGCTAGAAGCTGGCAAGACCAAGGATTTAGCTGTGTTTCTTCTCAAAGCAGAAAGAGACGATTCTCCATTTTCCAATGACAATTCAGCTTTGGTTCATGTTATTAACGCGTGCATCTCACTTGGATGGCTGGATCAAGCACATGATCTCCTGGATGAAATGCGTCTAGCCGGGGTTAGAACCGGTTCATCTGTATACTCTTCTCTTTTGAAAGCATATTGCCGAGCAAATAGAGTGGCAGATGTCACATCGCTTCTGAGAGATGCTAGGATAGCTGGTATCCAGCTTGACTCAAGCTCTTATGAGGCAATGATCCAATCCAGAGTGCTCCAGCAAGACAAACAGGGTGCACTCCAACTATTTAAAGAGAGGAAAGAGGCTAGAATTCCAAGAGTCACTCAACAAAACTCTGGCATAATGGCTAAAGATGGAGAGGAGATAATGGCTAAAGATGGAGAGGAGACTGAGGAAGCTGGGCTAATGACCAAGCTGTTGCAGGAAATCAAGGAAGGGCAGGGAGTGGATTGTGGAGTTCATGACTGGAATAATGTAATCCACTTTTTTTGCAATAAGAAAATGATGCAAGATGCAGAGAAGGCTCTAAAGAAGATGAGAAGCTTAGGCCACTTGCCAAATGCGCAAACTTTCCATTCTATGGTCACAGGGTATGCTGCCGCTGGAGGAAAATATCAAGAGGTGACAGAGCTGTGGGGTGAGATGAAAGCTCTTGCTTCTTCTATCTCCATGATGTTTGATCAGGAACTTCTTGATTCTGTGTTGTATACGTTTGTAAGGGGTGGATTCTTCGTTCGAGCCAATGAAGTTGTGACCATGATGGAGAAAGGAAACATGTTTGTTGACAAGTACAAGTACCGAATGCTGTTCTTGAAATACCATAAATCACTTTACAAAGGGAAGGCTCCGAAGTTTCAGACAGAATCCCAACTAAGCAAAAGGGAAGCAACCCTGGCTTTCAAAAGGTGGATAGGCTTGACTTGATGAAAGTTTCAACCAAAATCAAAGCATTCGCTCGTGCAAGTTTCAAAATTCAAACCATCAACTTCATAACTTACGGCTGTTCAATTTTTGTTCTCTCTCCTCTCATGTTTACAGGGTTAACACTAATGTACTACCAATGTGAATAAACCACCATCTTATTTTATGTAGAAAATTTAAGTTATACATCTTCAGTTCCATTATTTTTAGGCAACCAATAGAAGATGCTGTGGCACATGCATTCATGCATACATAGCTGTTGGCCATAGAATATTTGTTGATGTATTTTGTCAAAGGGACAAACACATGCTCCGCTGAGAACATTGTTATTTGTGAATTCTGATTTCTGAGACACCAGGGTTGTGACAGAAGCGATGAAATGAAAAGGATTTGCGTGATTGTAATTTGTAGTACTTGCAGGGCTGAGCTATACAGCATAAACTGGATAATAACATTAATAACAATAGCAGGGTTAGAAAAACAAGAGGTTTTTCCTGCACTGCACGGGCATGCATCAAGAAATGGGTCACAGGAAAGCAATTACTGAACAGCAATCTTACGCCAACAATGATATCACTTGCTGAAGCATGCCACTGACAATTTGTAAAACAAAATTGTAGAAGACTAATGCTATTTTAACATCAATTTTCTACAATAACTGTTTACAATTTATATTTTTCTCCATTTATTTCACTAACATGTATCTCATGTTTTTGTTCTTTTCATAGATTTTTTCTATTTGTAAAATGTATTGAGAGGAGTATCTAATTAGAAATACAGTAAAATCGTACTTATTTATGCAATGAACTCATCTCAATTAAGTTCAAAATTTGTTAAGGTGAGGCAATACCTACTGCTAGAAAAAAGGAAAAAGTAGCGAGCCAAAACACTTTTTCTTTATCTTTTTTTAATTGTTTCTTATTCAAGGTGTTGCCTCTTTAAACTGCAGTCATTAGGATGCTTTTGATGTGTTGATTTGACGAACACAAACAAACTAGCATTTGACAATGACGTGATCGAAACTTAATTAATATTAGCTGCAAAACAAACTCCAATAATTGGGTAATTACCGAGAATAACGAACTTAACGTGTTTGGGAACAGTTGCTGTATATTCTTTTTACCTCAATTGAATTGATTTAAGTGCGAAAAAAACTCATGATGAGGTTAACATGCATGACCAATTGTTTTATAAAAAGCAAAACACATGTGTTGTCTAAAGAGACCCTTTTTCGATATGTGAAAAATGCACATAGACCACTGAAATGCTTGAATGTTTTAGCTTAAAACAAGGGTATATGGATTGAGCATCAAATTCATTGGTGGTTTTGTCCTACAAAACACTTGTTTACTTGAGCATTTATTGGGAAGGTTAGTGGAAGTTGTGCTCATGATGGTGGTCCACATTTTGGATTTTGACAACTTAGACATGAGTCATTATTGGGGTCAGAAAATTTCTTCTCTGAAAGGATAATTAGTCAAGCAAAAGTACACTTTGCTACGTACATCCTTTTCTCTTTTGCATAGCTAAAATAATTTTGTCATTCTTTAACGGATTAGCTTTTTTGACATTATCACCAAAAAGTTCTAAACCAGACAATCCAGGAAGGACCGCAAGCTTTTGTTTTTGGTGTAACAAATTATTTAGACAACATCATTCTTGTTAACATTATGTGAATTCAACTTATTCCTTTAGGAATAAACATTGACTGAAACTGAACAAATGTAGCTCAAAGAAACATGCCTGAATCAGAATGAAACAAAAGGAAAAAGAAGTTTAGCATTGGGTACAAATAATGACTTACTGCTAAAAGCCAATAAAGCAGTGAAAGTAGTGTAGTTTCTTTCTGCTTTTCGTTGCAACTTGTTAAGAAAAACAAAAACGTAGTTTTAATCTTTAGCTTCAATGATTCTCATTAAAGCTTTCTATAAGCATACAGTAGGATGGTACAAATATTCCCTTGACTTATCACAATTGTGTTCAAGAATCAGTCAAACGCCTAGTTAGAATCTTCAAATCCTGCAGTAATAACAAAGACAACAAAATTAGTGATGGAGTAAAACTACTACTTCATACTAAGTTATAGCATGAGTTAAATGTTTGTGGTGAATATGGGTATCTTCTAACCAAAATCAGATACTAATTCTTCAAAGTACTATTTAAGAGACTGACCTCTCTTTTCACAAGTGAGAATAGATGCGGTTTATTTTGCCCCACATAGCCATTATTCTGCCAATACGGTTGTGAGCCGCAAATATCCATAGTTAGTGCATGCCCACAAATTCTGCAGCTGCAACAACGATGTATGGAGAAGGTTAGCAGCTATAGAAAGAAAAAATGTAGAGAAACCGAGAAAAGGAAAGATGGGCAAAGGGCAACCTTGTCTGGGGGGGGGGGGGGGGTTGAGGGTAAATGTCTTGATCATCATTTTGGCTGGCAACTTCTCACAGTATAGCCTACCTAAAAGAGTAGGGGCCCCAAGTCAAGGATAGGATAAGGTTGCATGACATCTCAACTAGAAACTTTATTAGGAAGAACGACATGGTCAAATCCATTGCTATCAAGAAATCTCTGAAATATTTCTAGCAACAACTTCTGCACATTCAAATTAATAAGCAAGAACTGACAATATAAGTACATATTCCTTGAAATGGATCTTGTGGTTAGAAATGTCTATTTGTTTGGCGAAATTAGGTGTGAACTACATGATCATTTAACAATTAACTAACTAATTTTGAGTACAAAGACCAGTTAGAAGTACAGGTACTGTGCATATTGGACCTTGACCTTCATTAAATTTTGAAATTGCAGGAAATACAATTAATGGAAAAAACGAGTTTGGTCTTTCATAAGCTAAATTAAATTCTAATGGATAATCGAGCAAGGTTGATAAAATTTATTGGAATTTTCTTGTTGAGGTGAATTACCTTGTGTGGTAGACCTTCAGTTCCCTCAAAATAGTCAAGTTGATCTCATGGAATAAGGACTGTTGGCATTCATCAAAAGTAGTGCAAATCAGTGTAGCCATAACCATGTGAATGTGGAAACAAATCTTCTACTTCAATCCTGGAACTGGAGCTTTTCTTTATTTGGTTGCAGCTAATAGACTCAACCTCTGCCAAGAACATGCTATAAACTGGCCTATGATCAGAAAATCTTGACTCCCCACGAACATATGATAATTGGTGAAGGCCCCTTCCATACCACAAGATACGATCACACCTTCATGAATATAGATTTGGTTTGTATGCATAAATAACGATATAATTTCACAATAATGATCCAGAACATTTCATTTGGCAATAGTATTGTTTCACAAAAGTCATTGCAAGAAAGAAGACTACTACCATGCTGGAGTTCTTCTCTTTTGCTTTGAGCGTCTGTCATCGCCAGCATATCGGTCGGAATTGTTTGAATACTTATATGTTGGAGGGAAATATATTTTCCCTTCGTTCCATCCTTCAAAGACTCGACCTTGCCTCTGCTCTATACACAGCTGAAAGAAAAAAATATCAAACGATCAGACATATCTAATATGGGAAAGCAGCAAAGATCAATCAGAATCACTTGTGAAGAGACAAAATAGTAACATGCCTGGTCATTCTCTAACAAAGTCTTCCAATCATGCATCTCAACAAGAGCTTTTGCTGCACGGTAAGAAAGGGCTATCCGGTAATTTAAATCCCCCAGCCAAATTATTCGACTACACCAGTTAAACCAAAAGTTTAGTTTTTCACTAGCACACAAGTTAGCACTTAGTAGTGAATTTTGTTTACACTTACAATCTCCAAGTATGAAATGCATTGTGGAGATAAGGGGCTTACTCATGTTCCAGAATTGTCTGAGGAGAATTCTCATCACCCATGTCATGGACTGGGGGAAACCTTGTCTTTCTGAGAATCTCCATTACATCTGAATTTCTCCTTATCTCATCACCATCCTTTTGTCCAGAAGTCAAATGACTACAAATGAAGCAAAAGCTTGTTTGGTGCAATGACATACTAATTGATATTGATCCCTGGAAAATCCAAGACAATGAAATTGTTTCCTTCCCTAGTCCATTATAAACTCTGCTATTGAAATAGATTGTCAAATGTACCTTGTTTCCGAGATATCCCATTAACCCTCGGCCGACGCAAGACACTTTCAAGTTGTGAACATCATCTCTTATATCACTTTTCACCCAAACAGTTAGAAACACCCCAACCATTTGCTTACTAGCAACCAAGCAGTATCTTGAGTGGCCTGTCTGTCTATCACTGTCCTCTGCAGAGAAACAACCACCATACGACATCGGCGAATATTGCGCTGTAATTGGGGAGTCACCAGTGCCATTTTCTTCATCTGAGGAACCCCATCGATAATTGGGGTCATAGTCACTCGCTCGGTGGCCAAATATCACTCTGTCACAGACACTGAAACGGCGATCAAGGCAAGCTTGTTGCATTAACATATCATTATCCATTCTCAAACTACGGCTCAAGGACTGGAAGGATCTTCGTTGAAAGAAAGAGGTTGCCTTCTGCCTCATTGATCCCTCGAAATCAGCATCTAGCTCTACAATAGGATCAGGAAGGGGTGAAGGTGTGTGGCATCCTCCACTTGTTCCAGGAAGGTTGTTCAAGGTCCTCCTAATAAGGGCTAGCCATTTTCTTGCAGGACCATTGTCTTCTGTTCCCAAAACATTACCAGCATTAAGAGGTACAATTTCTTGAAACCTGAGGCCAGGGAAATGCAAAATATTTCAGTATGTGAACTTTTTTGCATGAGTAAAGGAGATGGAACATTGCATAGTCAGTGATTTACCCAAGAACATAGATATCAGCGGGTGGAGAGGTGTGAAGCCAATCTTCAAGACTCAAATAACTCGGAGGTGACTTCCCCGCTACATTCCAAGTGGCAACAAAGATTCTGTGTATCCGAAAGGGGCAAAAGAAGTTCAATAGAATAAAAATTCTTACATTCCATTGCAATAGTTACAGCCAGGATAATCAAGTTCTACACACAGTTGCATGAAGCATACCTATAGTTATACACATCTGTAACCTGAGCTTTATCAAGGTCATTCTTACCTCTACGCACTCTGTCTGAGTACCATCTGCTTGATCTCTCTACGTATAAAAAATGACATTAAACATCTGCAATTAGTAGGACGCGAAAGACTAGAAAAGAGAAAAAAAAGAACATGAAGAAATAAATTTCCAAATTGCGGCTCAAAAATGTGGTCTAAATAAATATCATTTTATCCATATCTAGTAGAGGGATTTGGAATGGTGTGGTCCTAAGAAAAGATGGTGAAGAAGATATTGAACCTGATTTGCTTTTCCTAATGGTGCATGCTTCCCTCTCTGAGTAGTTGCTACTACACTCTTCATCAACAACTGAAAAAGGAAAACTGTAAAGTTAACAAAGCTGTGCTCTTTTCAGTCATTTTAGCATCTACACAATCAAACAAGGCAAAATAAAGCAGAATTATTTTTTATAGCAAAAGGGTGAATTAGAAACCATGGAAGCAGCAAAACAACAAAGGGCAGATCTTGTACAGCAAGTAGCATACGCATGCCCATGGAAACAGACAAGAACAAAAATACTTTAAAATAACTGTTTAGAAAACACAGACAAATTAGTTGAACTAGAAGCAGGAGCGATACCCTTTTTGGTTTCAAAACAAAATATTTCCATTCCGAGAGCCCTAGAATGTAGATTACATAAAAGTGAGAAAATTGATGAATCACCTTGGGAGAGAACATCATCTGCCTGAAAATCCTCAGCTTTGCTCTTGATATTGAACCACTTCTTGACCAATGTCTTTGGCCAAGAAAGCTTGAACAAGAAAAACAGGGTAAGCAATGCCAATCCCAGAAATCAAATCAAATGCAAATGAATTTGAAGAGAGTTTGCATTTCTCAAACCTTGCTCTTCTTCGAGTTCTCATCTCTCATTGTTGGGACAAAGCTCACAACTTCATGTAGCTTTCTGTATTCAGAAACAAAGCCACTGAATTAATGTCACACAATCTATTCCTTCTTTCCAAGGTTATGCTTACACACCAAAATGGAGATAGTGAAAGTTAAAAGACAAGTTTATATACCGGGACCAGACAACCTTAATTTCTGTTGACTTTCACCTCTTGGTATATGTTTCTCTACTGAAAGAGATAAAAAAAAAAAAAAAAAAAGGTCTTTTGGTGATGATAGCAATGTGATGAAGGTGAAGAATGAATAGATGATTAAGTGCCGCCCCAGTTGTGAAGTTTAAGGTTGTGGGGGGAGAGAGGAAGAAGAAGACAATGTAGAAGACATGAAGAAAGAGAGAGAGAGGAAAGCAACAAAAGATTGAAAAGAGAGTGAGGAAGGTAAGTTGGAGACTCTGTATACAAGGCCTACCTCACCCACCCAACCTCACACATTCAAGAAACACACAACCTGCAACTGCCGTTGCTTATATATTGCTCATGCTCACATTCCTTCACACCCAAATGGCTGAATACTCCTTTCATCTATGTGCTCAAATGGCTCAATACTTTAAATTCTGTTTAGAATAATATTTTTTTATACAGATTTTTAAGAAGAAAAAAAAGTTAAAAATTAGACCTTTTATAAGTTAAAATTACTTCATAGAAATTTATATATAACTATTTGAAATATTTATTTTTGTCTTGTTTTCATCTCATAGTGAAACTAGTTCAAAAATATATTTAGGTTATTTAAATGTATAAAGAAATCATTAAGTGGTGTTGTAATAATCTTTAGTGGACATATAATTAAATATCAGTAATTACTTTATTTTATATTCAATAACTTTATATACTTGGTTATTATTGGAGAAGATAATCCTGCATTTAAAGATGTGATTGGACTTATACATCTGATTATGACTTCTATCTGTATGAAAAAAAGTATTTATTTGGATTAAAGAGAAATTAATACCTTAAATGTCTTGTTAACTGCTGTATTAAAAATTTCAGTTAAGAAAATTAAAATAATTTTTTTTATTGGAATTTACATTAAAAGCTCTGAGAAATCCCAATGCATCAATATCTATTTTTAAATGTAAATTTTATATATTTTTTGTTTAATAAATACTCAGCATTTTTCAAATCCTAAATAGATATAAGGAATTAGAAAGTCTAACATCTGAATTTCATCAACATGCCACTTTATATTCAGGAAAATAATAAAAAAAATTTACATTTTTTATTTTTTTCTTCTTACTCATCTTAATCCTTTGCAAAGTATATATCAATTTTAAAAATATAAATACAAACCCTAAAATTAAGCAAGTCTTGTACAGAAGTGAATAAATTAGATTAGGAGTGAAGAATGTATAGTAGTTTCAAAGATTAAGGTGTTATGAAGCAGGAATGGTAGTTGTGGCAGGGACAGTAAAGTTAGGTTTGATCTTAACAGAACAAGTTGGTGATGTAGGAGAAAGCAGTTAAAGAGAAAAGATAAAGAGGTTTTCCTCTTCTTCATTCTTTAACTTCTCTCCATGTTTTTACATTGTCTTCAATACACACCACAAAAATCATTTCTATTTTTCTCTCTGTCCACCCAATTTATTTCTTATATTTTGGTTGGTAAATTTCCATGGAGGGTTCAAGGGTGGGTTTGAAATCTACCTTGTTTGAGATAAAGTTTCTTATATCTTCTAAACATAGTGTATGTGCCATAGTCGAAGAGAATGTTTCGTGTTTTATGGAAAAGTGTAGAACTACTTCTGTTTCCAATGCCACCCTATTTGTAATTTCATGAGTTTGGCACAAGTGAATATGATTAATTATTATATTCTACATGTTTTTTCTATCTCTTGTGTGTGTTGGGGTTGGCAAATTCAAAGGATTCATTGGTTCTACAAGTTACATAACACTATGTCTCCTCAAAAACTTCATTTATTGCTTTTTGAAAGGAAATATATTATTAAGCAAATGAAACTTTGGCTTTTGTTTTTGTGTGAACCTTAGACTCATCATGTCCAAGAAGACAAAAGGCAATTTTTCCAAATAGGAATTGAGTACTTTTCATTTTGCACATGGATTAGTGTATTATGCTTTGCATTAGGTGACACATCCTTCATCCTTCATCATGCTAAAATGCATGTTTATATTTTCTTTTTCCCTATTGAAATTACTTTAAAATATATATATATATATATATATATAATGAATTATAATCAGTTAACATTTTACCCTAAGAATACATGGAAAATATAAAATAGTATCTTATTGGGCCATAGTGATTTAATTCCCTGCTCGGTCCAAAAATCATGTTCCTACTTAACACCCACGTGAAAATATGCTATTTCCTTGACCTAAGTGAAACCGTGTATCTATTAAATCATAGTTTATGAGTTCTCTTTTCTCAATGACCTTTTCCATTTTTAATATGAACTAAGTAGTAAGTTTTGATGCTAAAAACTTCAAATCAAGAATTTATTTAAGAGGAGAGATTCAGAGAACCCCAACTAAATATTTGGGTTGGAATTTGAAATGAACCCAACATAGTGACCCACTAGGTTGAGTGAAGCTTCCACTACCACCATATAAGCCTTACCCCAACAGTGCATAGGTTGTGAAGGCCAGTACATGTGGCTCTCCCAAAATACTCTCTTTTTCTAACTATACGTGTCGTGTCCTGTCACCTTATCATATCATATGATTATACTATCAAACAAAAAAAATACAGGGAATATTAGTTTGTTCATCAATATAGTTTCTATTTCATCTCTTTTTAAAGTGAGACACTTAATCTGTACACACTCTTTCACTTCTTTTCTTATTTCCAAAAGTAAAATAAGAAGAAAAAACCATATGTATGTATATACTAGGTACATCTAAGGAATCATTGACCAACATTATGGTACAAGTCAAGAGTTTTGGTTTGGGAGATTGGAGTTCTTAAGCATTTGATAATGTTGACTAAGAATGATGATGTATATGGGTGAATCGGACAGGTGAAAGGTCACCATTGCATATTTTGTTCCTTATTTTTCAATGTTCCCCTCATAATAGTGGCAATGATGCTTACAAGAAAGGGCAGTATCAAAATTAAATATGAATGGGCCCAATTGATAAAATGCATAACTAAAGGGGATAGCTTTTACCCTACAATTTGAATCTTCTAAATTGCCTAGGGAAAGGTTGCTGCCTAGTAGATACTACTTTGTGAAAAAGATTGGGACACCCTATTATTGGATTCAATAATGAAATAGTAGTGTATCTGTTATCATTCATTAGGCTTCTTCATTTCCTCCCTTCCTTACTTACACTGTGCACATTAAACTGTAATGGGTGCACCTCACTTAATTATATGTAAATATTTGAAACAAACTATTATAGACAATGTGGGACTTTCTGCAACCTTCTTGTAATACTCTTCAAAACAGATTATATTATACAGGAAAGATCTCCGTGACAGTTTTCAATTCTTTCTCCCTTAAATTACTTTGTTTGTATTAAAAAAATTATTTAAGTCTAATTCTTGTTCACATATATGATATATCTGATGACGATTGTTTTATTTATATACTATAAATTAATTTTATTTATAATTCATTTCATGTTGATAATATACGTATTATGTAATATTCTATAAAGAAATAGATTTAAATTTAACTTATTCTCATACAAAATGATAATATTATATTTTTTATATAATATGAATTGATTTTATTATAATTTATTTAAGATCTTTAATATTAAGTTATAACTTGTCGTGTGTAAAATAGTCTGATAATAGTTGACAAAATAATTTTTTCAAACTGATACTACATTCAAAATAAATTTTAAGTTTAATTTAATTTTACAAAACTAATTTATAAAATAAATATCATATTTATTTAAAATTTATAAATATATCTTATTTGTGGTTAAATTTAAATATTTAATTTAATGTAGTTTTATTTTAGAAATTTTTTTATTTATTAACTTTTAAAGATTTTTCTAGAAGAGGAGGTTGCATATTTTTAAGTTGTGGTAAGTTGATTGATGCATTGTGATGAATGAGGTAAAAAAAAAATGGTTGATAGATAAAGGAGACAGTCAAAGGATGATATTTAATTGTACTTTAACTAAAGCAAGTTACATGAGATCTAGGATATTCAATTTCTTTTGCTTTTGCAGCTTTCAAAAATCTATTGTTACTATCCTCTTTCCTTTTCTCAATTAGGTTTTCATTTATTTTTCTTTTGTCCTTTAGAATTTATTTTGCTGTCATTTTCTTAACAATCTGGCAGCTGGTACTGTTGTACACTCGCACTTGCTGATATAGATAGATATTGATGTAAACATCGTGGCTTTTACTTTCTCAACTACATTTTTATATATATGTATCTCCTAACAGTACAAAATATTAATGAGGTTATAGACCATGGACCACCACAATTCTTAATACTTCCCCACTACTAAACTTATTTTATTTATAAAATTATTTATAAATATTATTCAACATAATTGGTAAGTACTTGAGAATTTTAAACACTTTGTCAGTCATTTTTTTCTATATTAAGTATTTTCTATACTGATCTTTCTCATAGCAGGGTAAATGTCTTGAACTTGTAAGTTTTTATATCTGAAAAAAAAAATAATAACATATGAGAACAATGATCTCATATGTCTACTCATCCAGTTAAATTAGACAGTAATTATGCTAACCAAAGGGGTTTTGTTATTAAAGATAAAATTCATTTTAATAATCTTATATATATATATATATATAATAATTTTCAACTATTGATAAGAGAATGTCTTAAATGGAATTTAAAATATTTTATTCATTAAAAAATTAAGAAGGATTAGCAGAAATTTTCCAGCTATGGAGTCCCTCATAAAATTTCTTTTATAGGTCAATCAAAATTTTGACTTATTATTGCTCAATCATGAGAAGCATTACTTGAACGCCCTTTATGTACAATTTTTATTTCCTTACATCTCAATTATTTATTCATCTGAATAATGGAAATCATATTACAGTTGTACAATTCTAATCATATTTCATGGGTCACTTTTTTTGGCAGACACATAAACTGATGGAACTTGCACACTGTCAATTTAAGATGATTTATCTTTATTTAATTGTATTCAAATGGTGTTGATCATAATGAATCAAATGGTACAGTGCATTCAATTTGAATGTGCACCTATTTATTAATCAAAATATTAATAATATAAATGGTGGTTTGAGTACTGGTTTCCTCTCACCCTTCAAAAAAACAAAAGCAGCTACTCTACAATCATTTTAGCAATATCATAATATATTAATAATTTAAATTAAAAAATAAAAATTATAATTTAAATATATTAGTACATTTATTGTTGATATCACCCCTCTTCAAAATAGGAAATAGTAAGGGAAAAATAATAATAATAATAATAGAGAAGAAGTATTTATAGGGAAAAATGATGTCAGAGAGAACCCTTTATGGTTGTCTTATTGAAAATATAAACCAATTAGTTCAACTTAGTAAAATAATTATGAGAATGAATAAGAATTGAAAAAAACGTTAGATAATGTGAGGTTCACTTAATGAAATTTTTAAAGCTATGTGATGAAAAAAATTGTTTAAATTGTATATTGTAAAGTTGGATGATCAAAATTTGTTATTCCAAGTAATAAGAATTTGTTTTCATAATTGAGATTGAATTTCATGAAAAGGAAAAGAATAAACACTAGAAGAACTTATCTAAACATTCTTTTAAACTTTTTTTTTTTTCATTTTCAACAAATCGCAATAAATTTTTAATTTCGGGTAAAGTGTTTTAAAAAAAATTTAAAATAGTATAAGCATGTCTCGTTCTAAACTTAAATATTCTAAACTTAAATATTCTATTCGTTGGTTGATATACACATTATAATTCTAATTTATTAATATTTTAAAAAATACAAAATGTCCATCTTAGTAAATAATTTTTTAGAGATTTTCTCCTGTACACTGTTTGATTCATATGTGCATGGCAAATAACCAAGCAGCTATTAATTGCAACAAAAGTTTGATGGGCACAGCATACCCTCTCTTTTTCATGAATAAATAGGTTTACTAGCAAGAATATAAAACAAATTTATATTAATGTTTAATTATAAGACAATAAATCTTTTAAAACTTATATCAGTGATCATTTATGATGAGAACAGTTAATTTTTTATTATAAAATTGTAATAATAAATAAAATAATCTTAGGAAGAGCGAAAAGAAAAGTTGCATAGCCGTTGGTGTTGAAAGCAGAAACAGCATTGTGCAGAGTTAATGGAATACCAGAATGGGCCCAGCATTATTCAAGTGATAAAGCAGAACAATGCAGAGAAGCAAGCAGGGAAATCAGAAATGTATATTTTTTGGACCCTTCTCAACTTTGAGGTTAGTGCCAAGGAAACCTCAGCAAGAACATCATATGCTTTGCCAACCTCCTTAACAATGCATAAGAAGCATTGATGCTGTTAGAGTTACATAAATGACTTGCAGTTTGTGTGAAAAGCTTAAACAAACATTTAAGGCTGTTGTGTTGACTTCATAAGGCTGATACTGATGGTGATGTTGATGTGAAGGTTTTTACCATAGGGTAGAAAAATTACAGGGTTTTCTACCTAAACAGTTGTTGTTATTTATGGTGTGAGTGAGGTAAGACCATTTCCTCGTTTTCATAGAACCAGACAAAAGATATTTTCTCTGCACTTTGTCATGCTTTACTATATCATTTGCCAAGCTTTTTGCATCATCGGTGTCTTTAATTCCTGCCAGACCAAACCCACGCATGCAACCCTTTCTTGCATGTTGGATCATCACATCATCACTGGTTAATTTATACTTGTTCAAGGTACAATTTGGAAACTGTGTACACAACATGATGGTTGCTTCCTCCTATCAGAAAAATTCTCAAATTAAATATATTCTTCACTGTTCAAGAAACTATAATGATACATTGCAAGAGATGCACAATGTTACACACCTAGTGGAGCTAGGAAAAGGACATGGTATGCATGAGGTTGAAACCCTGTGCCTGATTTGGAAACTGAGCTTCTAGGTAAAAATGTTTCACTTGCCTAAGATTGCCATAAAGAAGGCTTCTTTTATTTGTTTATTTTTTTCTTTTTTTGGATCTTTGCTTTATCCTGGCATTCAACAGACAAAAGAAGGCTCAATCATCGCATGCACAACAGTGCTCTCATGTCTCAGGCTTATAGTTATCCATGATGTTCTTGACTGTTCATATTTAACTTGTTCAACATTTTTCCCTTTTTCCTTTTCTCAGTGGGTACCCTTTTAGTCTTATTTTGTGTTTTCAGTATCTCTGTGTGCATTATTCATACATCATATAGCAATTGGGTAACATTCCCCATCAACGGCTTAAACAATAGAAAACTCCTCCAAAAATTATTATATGGTCATAAACCACCACTTATTTATGGTTTTAAGTCTACACATTTCAGCTTAAATTTAAAAATTTAAATATTAAAAATTGTTTGTGCCATAAACATATATTGAATAATTTCTGCAGTTAAGGCTCATAATTTGAATATCATAAACATGTCATGCATTTCCATGTCTTGTGTCATTTGTCTTTCTCTGCACGCATGTGTACAAAATCAGTTTCCTTCCTTGGTCATCCCTGTTCGGTCTTTAGCCTTACACCATTTAGAAAAATTCTTGTGAGATGATTGCCACATTTTTTGCACCACAACATTAGTCTCCAAAATGAGCATGCATGATTTAACTTTTCCAATGTGTTAAAACAATGTTATATTAATTAATAAGACCCTAAATTAAAAATGTAAAGCCTTTATTTAGTCAATTTTAACTTGTTCTGTGTGCATAAATATTTGTGTATTTTGGACCAGATCTTTATTACTATTTTCTAAGCATATAACATATTGCTTGTCTCAGTTAGAAGGAGGCATTATCGTTGTGTGGAACTATATCGCTTTCATTTCATGCAGTGGGGGACAACCTAACATCACTTTTCACAAATTTTATGAATATAGATATTTTGGAAATGTAGCATTGTAGAGTAAAAAAGAAAGAGCAACTAATGAATGTAGAAAACAGCAGAAGTTAAGTTGCTTGGGTGGCATATTGAATGTTTTAAATAGGCCACCGAGGAATTAGCTGTGTGTTGTGATTTTGGTGGAGAGTATACATGCTTAAATGGAGAGTTGCTAAATTATAGTTGTCTATTTCAATGTTAATATAGTTATTTCCTAGGTAGTTGTACATTGTCTATTTCAACTCATGGATTTTTTTCTTAACCTTTTGCACCACACAAATGCACAAAATTTTTAACAAAATCATGACAAACAATAAATTTATTAATTAGGAAAGAAAATTCAAATTAATCTAAATTGCAGAAAAGAACAAATCAGTTAGATGAAAAAATAACAAATAAAAATTAATAATTTTCTTATCTTCCTTTCATTTACATTAACAATTTAGTTCTTATATTTGAAAAATGTTCAGAACTCAATCCACTAATAAAAAATAAAATGTCCTGTATTACTGTTTTAGCTAAAATTGACTTGAAATGAGATCAAATGAGTTAGAGATTTAATTTGATGGAATATTATATATAAGGCATTGTCAACTTTCTGACATGTGTCCAATTTTTCCGAATAGAATGAAAGACATACGAGAACATTAAATATTTTTAAAATACAAAATGTTCAATTTTTACGAATGAACAGGAAAACAGAATAAGAACAATAAACAATAAATATTTTAAAAATTTAAACATTCTTGAGATAAAGGGACAACCTTAAATAATGTAAATAAAAATGATGCAAAGTGTAATTTAACCTGGAGATATTAAGACCAAGCAAAAGTAACTACTTTGCAAAAGTTAAAAAATTATTTAAGCTTAACATTAAATTATCATATGCGTGCAATATACTTTCCACTTGCAAATAGTTTCAAAATTTGATTTCATGGGCAATGCAAGGTCCATTTCATAAATCTCCAACCTAAACTGCTGAGTTATATATTTCATATGCCAATTATTAACCATGTCTTTATCCAAGATCGAAGAGAAAAGGAACACGCGCATCTTTCTCCTGCTCTTTATGTGTACAAAACTGATATTATTCAGGTTGCTAGCTCCAAGGCCAAAGCATATTCCAAGTTGCATTGGTCAAAGTTTCATAATGTATGTCTTCATTAATTAGCCAAATCATATTCACGGTCCTATCTTAGCCCAGAGTTGCAACATGATCCAATGCAGCTGCATTGACCCTCCTTTCTGAACATAAGGTAGTCACTCTTTGCCATGAATAGCAGATTCACTGCTAGACAGTACACTGTATATCTTCCTTATAGTAGCTGGAGTCGTTCTGCAACAACCACCAACAAGGGAAGCCCCTAGCTCACGCCATTTAGTAACATATGAGATAAAATTCTCGTCTGTTACACCAGTATTTTGCTGCAAATAATAAAAGCATAGCATCAGTATACATAATTTAAGAAATATCCCAAATTATTTTGTTCAAAATGATTGAATATGTAAGAGTATGTTTGAATATCAATTGTCACAACGTTCCTAAAAATACAAACAGAAAACGTCTTTGGGTAGATTGAAGCTAACATACGTTTGAAGTGTCTAAACGTAAATCCAAACAATCTCTACTTAATTATCTCCATGGTATATTTGGTTTCTCACAAAGCTGAGGATGTTTATGATATGAAGTACTTACCAACTTTAACAAACCATCAAGTTCATAAACTTCTAAAATACAATAACATCGATAACATAGCTCAAAACAGATAAATAACTTAAGGTTAGGCTAAGCATAAACTCTCACTTTTCTGCATTCATGTCTATATCTGTTTGATTAATTTATAGTCTACTATGTTACTTGTACTGTTTGCTGTTGTGTTCCAAGAAATATAAAAAATTGTGCAGGCTGAACATGATTAAATAATCGCTAAAAGCATCTCCAACAGCAATTTCTTTCTGGTATCATAAATTGAAGAAACTGTTCCTTCAAGAAATCTTCCATTGGAGTCAATCTATGTGGTGATGTCGATAAGTTAAGAAATGTTTTTTTGAGAATAAAAAATTGTTCCTTTTAGAACAACCAACAACAATAAAGGATAATAGAGACCAAAAATCACATCTTTCAGGAAAAAATTGGAGATTTTTAGAGTTTCTTTTGTTGAAGCAAAATTGAATGTAAGTTGTTTAATGATGATGTACTATTGTTGGGACCACAAATCACAATTTTCAATCTTGAAGCAACTCATTCGACTTTCTTCCATTGGAGAGCCCTAGTCTCTCTTCACCATATCCAAAATGGTTTAAAATCATGTATTAACCACCAGCATAAGGTTAAATGAGAAATCAGCGAAAAATTTAGTATGAAATTCAGAAAGTAATAACCTAAAGGAGGATCCTGCATTTTGCATCCAAATTTACACTAAGGCTCAAATAATATTTTAGTCTCTACAATATAGGGTTGTTTTCATTCAGATCCTCTTAATTTTACTTTCCTGTATTGGTCCCTGTAATTACTTTCGTCTTTTGTAGTCCATGATGTTAGTTACAGTTACAATATAATAGTAAATTTTTTATATGGGTCCCTCTTCTGTAAAGGGTTTTCATTTTAGACACTGCTATTTAGAAAACATTAGGTTATGCAATAATCTTTGTAAGTCATGACATCAATTGATAAAATGTACAAGGATCGAAATAAAACAAACATTTTCCAGAGACCAAAAGAGGAAGAAAAATAAATTAAAAGGACCAAAAAGAAAATTGTCATTCCAAACGAGTACTGTACCAGGCTACCACTTACAATTAAACTCCTACTTCTGAGCAAGTTTCCAGTTTAGACGACAAATCACAAACAATAATCTGAACCAGTAGTACACAGTTCAAATAAGAATGAATAAAATGATTTCACCAAAAAGGACAAGAGAAGGAATAGGCACACATCTATGTACTTCGTCTCTTTAATTAAGTTTGCCTCTACAACTTATTATTTCACAGCATATGAATTGCTTTAATTCAAGCAGTTTCCACAATCAAATTTTCCAATGCATAGTGGTTCATTTTTTACATTAAAAATGGGCTGCTATCCTTTTAAATATAATATAGTATAACCATACGAAATGAACTTACCACCCACTCCTTTAGTTCAGCATCATAAGTTTCCCCACTGTTTGGATATATTACAATTGGTTTTGTTGTCACCTGAAGATATTATGCGAACCAAGGATAAGTATTTATTCCACAAAGATAATTCCCATAACTATAATAATATAACAGTTTATTAATACTGGCACAGTTCCTTTCATGAAAATAACACGTGAAAACAAGGGAGTGCATTATGTATATTTCAAAAGACAGATACTTGTGAAAACTGTATCAGGGTATATAGATTAAGTACATGATTCAAAGAGGTTTCCATTATATATAAAGTTGACGGCTATTTACAATGTTATGCAACTCCAGCATGGTTGAAAACCTATACAGATTAACATCCTTGTGTATTTATTCTACATCAAAATGTACATGGCCAATAAAAATGAAAACAACTTCGCAACATAGGTACTAACGCTATTAGAACTGAAACTGCAGTAATAAATAATGACCTAAGAGAGATGGAGAGGTTGATAGAAACAAAGTATTATTAATTTACGACAAGTGTAATAAAGGTTAAACAACAAATTTATTTCAAAACAAGAGAACCAAAGTATACCTTCTTGAGCGAAACAATCAGATCATGTATAAATCTAGGCGGGGTACAGTTAATTCCAACAGCAACAACTTTTTTGCATGATTCAGCAATAGAGCCACATTCCATTAGAGAATCACCGCTAACAACATTAACTCCATCCTTCGAGTTAAAAGCAAACCATGCTGGAATTTTTATGTCCTCTTCTTCCAGAAGCTGAGCATAAGCCTGCTTAGTTAATAAGTAAAGTTTGGTAAATTCAGGCGTCAAGAAAAAAAACGAATATTGTAAGTGCAAACAAGAAAATTTTTATTCTCCAGGACTATTATTTACCTTTAGATAACTGTTATTTTGTGCTTGCTCCGGGAGTTTAATTGATTATATATCTCCTAGTGAGTTACTCATCATAGTTACTTTACTAGTGATTTTACCCTTTCACAAAAGCAATGGAAACTTAATGCTTTCTCAATTTCCTGTGGTCTTGGGAAGCAAAGCATATTATGGGCCAAAGAGACTACTAGTTTGACAAGAACAGCCTTTTGCTCTTTTCTCAATCCACAAATAAAGTTTGAAAGACCGAATAAGTCTTCAGACTGCAATTCAAACTATAAATTGAAGCAAAAGGGCTATGAATAACAACAATATAGAATGCATGATTAAAAAAAATCTGATTCACAATGAGGCTTCATATTTTATAACAGATATAAACCATGCAATGTAACATATTTGTAAGCAACAAAGCTAATGTTTATCTGAAAATAAAGTCAACATGTTTATATGTTTAGTGCAGAATTGCTATTTTTTCTATTTCTTTTGTTGAAAATTTCTTCAATCAAAGAAAAATCCATCAAGAGCTTACGTAGTTCACATTTCATGTTAACATGGAACAAAAGAAATCAGTCAAAATGAATTATACAATTACACCAGAATATCTTCAGTCATTAAGAATTTTACTATCCCTTCCGCTCATTATCTGGCTTTTAAGGTTACGGCACAAAAATAAGAAAGTCATTAGATAGCCGTGATTATGAGCAAAATATTCACTGGACTGAACTGGCCTTCGTTAAAATATTATTAAGATTCAATTGATCTTCTCTCACTCATAAATACTAAGTGCTAAGTTAGAAAAAGAAAGTATGCTGCATTTATTTTAAAGAGACAGGTGACACTTTCTAAAGATATAAGAAAGAACCAAGGGATAGATTTAAGCATTTGGCCGTCCAGAGCTTTAGGGTACCTCAGCTTCAAGCTTATTGGGCACTGTTTCAAATGCAAGCAGGTCAGCACCTGAATCTGCTAAAATTTGAACTCTTCTCCGATGAAAATCTTTTAGCGTTGTCTTCGTTATAGCATCACCATAATCACCACTGTTAAGAAGAAAATATCAAGAAACACGACAGTAAAAAATATAATTTCTATTAGTGCCAACAACAGAAGCAAAACATGTTACCTTGGAAACACAACATATAATGATCATGAATATCATCTTGATTGGGTTATATAACAGATAAGAAATGCCCACAACACGACAAGTGAACAAAACGACGATCAATGCTAAAGAATAGATCTTAATGATTTCACCTGTACTCTGATCCGTCGGCTAAATAAGCTCCATAGCTCCCCACTGACGCAGCAATCAGGATAGGCCGTTGTTTGAGGATTTTACCATCAGCCCCATCACCCGAACAGCATTCAGAACATCCTTTATAGTACAATTCACGCGCCTCGCGAGCAATTTCAACACTCCTTCTGAGCATAGCTTCACTCTCTTCATCAGTATAGCCTTTGGCTTTAAAACCTTGAATGGTGGCCTGTACACAAACAACTACCTCAACTTCAGCATTAGCAACAAACAACACAAACAAAGAAATATGATACTGCTCAACCAACTCACTTGATAAGATGCTGTGATTATAATGTCAGCGCCATTTTCAAGGTAATCAAGGTGCACCTGCTCCATTTAGTAACTCAATCATTACCTCAATTACAAATTGGAAAAAGAAAAAAAAAATATGTTTAATTAAGCTAAGAACGTTAGCATTGAAAGAACTGTTTAACAATTATATAAGCAAAAAATAAAATAAAATTCGCATAAATGAATTAACATTTTGATAACATGAAATCTCAGAGATTTATTCATTTAAAAAACAATAAAAAAATGAAGAGTCGAACGGTGCGTTGGAACTGAAACGAAGGAGAGTGTACCTGGCGAATGAGGTGAGGAGAGGAAAAGAGGCACTTGGCGCTCCATAAGGGATCGTTGAGGTCCGCACCATGGCGCTCCAGCTCCGTCGCCAGACCGCCGTCGATAACGGCGGTGCCGCCACTTTGACGGAGCAAATCTGCTATTAACGACGACATTTTTACGCCGGAAAGAGGAAATGATTTTTTTGAATATTTAATTATTTGTTTATTTTTTATTTCTTATTTATAGCTGGATCTTCGAATTAAGGCCCGGCCCGATACATGGATACTTTTTGGCCCAACCTCAGGACTATAACAATTAAGTTAAAACTGAATCACACCAAAAATATATATAAACGTAATTCATAATTAGCTTCGAGTTAAGCTAGTTTATTCGAGTATATTAATGCTTTCTTGTTAGTGTATTTTTATTATCAGCTAAGCTCTTATTGAAAATAAAAGGGGACCTCTAATAATATAGTAGGTCTTAGATAAATTTTTATATAATACAATTTTTCCTATGCTTACTAATATACACAGGTTAACGAATTAAAAGTATGATTCTTTGTTAAAAAAAGTGTTGAATCAAAACTATAAAAGTTATTTATTTCATTTGGAACCTTTCACTTTTTTATTTCATGGATTATGTAAACGTTAGGGGCAATTTATTTAAGGTTGCATCATACAAATATTTGTCTGTAACGGCTTTTTTATAAGCCACTTGTCTTATTAGTTCTACAATAAACCATTTTTATGTAGTGTTTTTATTATTATTATTATTATTATTATTATTATTATTATTTAGAGTTAAATCTCACCCTCGTGTGGTTGGGTAACTTTTATTTTGCATGATCATTTTTTAATACTGTGCTTTGCGACTGAATCTAGTTCTTAATTAGATCAATTGCAAGCAAAATACTTCCAATCTTTCCTCCTTGAAAAATAGGTGGCAACTTTTGTAAAATAAAGACACTACAATTGAAGTACTCTGGTACAACATTTCTTTTTCTCCCTTTCCTCCTCTTTTTGTTTTTTTCTTTCTTTCTTGGGGTGTTCAACAACGAGTAGTATATCACAATGATGTGAGTTGACACTCCACAGATTTTATGAATTTTCATGTAACTTCATGTTCAATTTCTTTAACGAATAATTTTATTTTCAATTATTTATAATTTTTTAAATAAAATATTTAATTTATGTAAATAATTATTTAAAAAATCATTAAATCAGTTGTTTAAAAATATCAAATAAGAATGTGTTTTGAAGCAACCTTGTAAAAATAAATGGATATTTTAAAAAGCATTTATTTTTTAAACTTTTTAACAATATAAACATCTAATAATTAAAACAAAGATTAAAATAACAACAATAAATTAGTCAATACTTACGGTTCTATAATATTTTTAAGTATATATTTTTTTTCACAAAACATGCATGTGATATTAGAATCATTTTATTTTAGAACTTATATTTTTACTTTTTAATTATTCACATAGTTAAATATGTAAAAGAATATTTTTGGAAATTTTACACAAATTAAATAAATAAGAAAAAAATTGGACGTATGATAACTTAAATTTGAAATTACTACTCTTAGAAGTTGTTGTTATATTTATATATTTTAGAATTATTGGATCAAATTCTAAATTATTGGAACTTTCACATTCTAAATTATTGAAACTTGAGAAGATTCATATAGGTGATAATGATTCCGATATGATAACAAAAATTTGATTAAAGGAAAAGTTTAAAATTTGTTGATTTATTTCTAGTTGACATTTTCCCTTTCTTAGTTAGTCCAAGGAAGAATTTGTTGTGTGGGTCATCCTCAAAGTTAGACCCAACAACATTTTATATTTTAAAAAAATAGTTTGGCAATCTAAAAGTTTTTAAATTAGTAACCTAATATGATTTGAGAGGTTGTTTACTCTCAAACACACAAAGAGGAGAGAAGAGATTTTGTAGTCTTTAACGGTTTCTTGCTTAATTTGAAAATTTTTTTAAGTACTCATTTATATTATGTTTTTGATAAAATTCCATCCACTTATTCTTTTCACCATAGACATTAATCTAGTATTTTTCATATTTTCATTTCTCACACTATTTGAATGCACTCTATTTTATGTCAGTAATTTATTGAAATAATGATTTTTACTATTTGTTTGTGAGTAATGTTTATTTAAGAGGTTTTCTTATAAAAGCTTTCTTACACTCTTTGATATTTTATAATAGAGACTTTTCTAGATAGATTTCAAGTTTTTTTTCTCTAATTGGAAATCTCCACTTTTAATGTTTTTCTCTTGTTTCTTTTAAATAAGAAATGTTTTATTTTACATTTATATAATTTATGTAGTTTTATCACTTGGCAACCTTTTAATGCAAAAATAATACATGAAAGTTGTTACATTTATATACAACTTTTGTATTTAGTTATGCTATTATTAATTTTTAGTTGTTAGTGAAGTTATATTTGAGGAAATCCTCTCTCTCTTTTAGTACTTAGATTCCATGTATCGAGTTAATTTATACTACTGAGGAGAAGTGTCCGAAACATCTGCTATGATGCAACCAACTAATAAAACGAAAACTGGATTAATTTTAAGCATGTGTCAGGTGCCAAGCTACTTCCAAAAAGATGGGTACATTCAGGACTTAGATTAGGAGGGTGCAATAATATTTCATTTTACACAAGACACTATATGGGGAAACCAAGCAAAAAGGCCGCTAAAACATGATAACAAGACCATCTCGAATCAATGGACCAGATATTGATTTAATTAAAAAACACATGAAAAAAAATAAAATAGAAGGGCTGCAAAAGAAGAACATGGAAAGTAATAAAGTGATGTGGAGTGTTTGAATGTGTTCACATGGCATGGAAAAAGAGGAGGGGATTCTCCTTCACCAATGTTCCTCATTTAACCTAACAACATCATCACAAATTACATGTAGGATTCATACATATCTTCAGAAGTTCATATTTAACACCACATCGTACACTCTCTGTGTTATCCATTTCATTCACATTCGTAGTTACATCAGTTTCAACCAGACAGGGAGCATTGTGGGACCATCACAGCTTCCCATTTTACCAAAGCACAACGGTCATTTATTAACTTAAGGATGAATCAGAAATAGATCTCACTCAGATCTATTTCTTTTTCATTAATCTAAAATTACTGTGTTATTCTATTTCTGATCCATCTGTAATCTAAAGAAAAGCATTATAGTTGACAATCATAAGATCTGCGAATTGACGTTAAAAGGTTTATGATGAAATGCCCCAACCACGAACAAAATTTTACACGTTAATATTCCTTTGCCGTCATTCGCGCCTCATCTTCACAGTCCCCACTACTACTCTGCTTCCATTTGGGTTACCCTTTATAATTCAATTATGTGATTTTGAAAATTCATAGATAAAACTCTGTTTATGTTTTTCTAAACTCAAATTTTGAGAAGATTATAGTATAAACAGGCATGCTGGTTAGCGACTGATACAAAAAGAGTTGTTGTTGGATCTGCTTTTATAAAGTTGAGAATCTCTTTCCTCTTTTGCTACACCATTCACATCTCACTGTCACCTACACCATCCATCTATATTTATCAATTAAAAAAAATAGTTTAATAGGTTCAAGGTAGAAATTTAAACTTTGTTTGGATTGGAAAATGAATAAAAAAGAAATGGAAAAAAACGAAAAATAGAATTTGTTAAGAGTGGATAAACTTTTATAAATTTAATTATAAATTTAAGTCTCATTTTAATCAAAATAATAATAATAATAATAGTAAAATTAATAGAAAGTTTATTTTTCCGCTTTCAAAACATAATTATCGGAATATTGAATAGTTTTGATCTTTTGCAAGTTCTTTTTGTAATAAATGCTCACACGTACATTATTGAAATAAAATATCTCTTTCTTCTTTTAAGAAAATAAAATATTCTTTTAAGAAAATAAAATAAATTATATGTATATTGTAAAGTAACTTTATGTAGTTATTTAATCATATATAATAAATTTATTAATTTTTCTAATAATTACCTAATTAATCATATGTACCATCAATTATTTTCTTATTAACTAACAACTTAAAGGTTTTTATTTTACTTTTGTAAAGCATGTTTGTTAAACTTGCAAAAGAAAAAAAAAAGGTAAAGTATATATGCAATCTAAACGCATAAAAATAAAATTAAAACAAATACTATAATGACTTACAATTGCTTAAACTACATCAATTAATGAAGAGTCGAAGTTAAGTATTCACAGATCACTAAATGACAATTGCAGGATAAATTGAAAAAATATTTTTGGAGCATTGATTGTGTTCTTTATTTTATCCTGTGCCAATCTTCGACCATATCTTATGCATATTAATTCAATGTTTTAGATTCTCAGAAAAAAAGTGAAAATTTATTTTATGAGACAGCTCATGTTATTCACAAGTCACATGGGTCATCATTTTTAGCCTACTTTCAAGATAAGCCAACTGTGGAATACATTTCTTTAAATTTAATTCAAGGATCAATTCTTGGTAAAACCATACTAAGGACATGCCTAAACTTCACATAGTTGCATGCATTGGTCAAACACCTCCTACTTTCTATCTTACTTTAGTTAGTAATATTGCTTAAATAGTGTAAAAAATTACCCTAAATTTTGAAGGCTACGACCTGTTTGTTTGGCCTCTTGATAGAGCAAGTTTACTTTTAGGTTTTAGGTGGGTTTTAAGAGCCAACCATACGTGTACTTGACGTTGAAACCAGTAGTTATCACTACAAACAGTGAAAAAACCTTAGTTTAGTGCCATGTGCAAGACAACGTAGAACAGTTACTACATTCTACACAAGGCAAAATCATTGTACAAACGTTAAGGTGAAGTTAGAACATTATTTTGAACAGAACAAACAAAAGTTTGAAGAGTATGATTATTATATGGTCTACGCGTGCCATTGAGCTCACAAGCACACATGCGCATATTCATGTCATAGGATATAAAGCAAAACCTTTATAAATTAATAAATAGTATTGGAACCACAAAACTTTATTCAACAAATAGCATCGTATTTTAAAAAATATACACGGGGAAAAAGAGAAAAAACTGTTTAAAGTTTATATTTTTTTTCTTTGACTAACACCTTCTCCTTTAAAACTAAATTAAACCAAACCAATCTCACACACCCCGATTTTGACTGACATAAATAATTATTTCAAAGCTAAGGACTGTTCTGTCCAATGTATGGCCTTCTTTTTTATATTTCAAATAGTGCTGAAAAAAAAATTGTAGGGTGAGTGTACACAAATAATATAGATTAGCAAGTAAGATCAGACAAGTATTTTAGAATTTAAAAAAGTGAAAATGAGTATTTTGAAAGCAAAGTAATAAAACATATATAATTTAGAACAAAGTACTTGAGATTTGAGATTATGGTAAATTTTATTATTGAGACATCAAAATAATTACAAAATTAAACATAAAAGAAAATTCAAAATAAGTTAATGGGTTTACAATATAATTAAACATTTTAAAATTCATCTTACAAGTTATAATATAAAATTGAAATATTTTAGAGACGATAAAACAAATTCAACTCTGTGGGTCAACTTAAACAAATAACATCTCAAGAAAATTCTGATTTTTTTTCTCATGAAAATTTTTAATCTATCATTAATTCTAACAACTTTTTCCTTTTCAACTTTACACAAGTTTTTTCTGTTAAAGTAGAGTTTTTTAAACCACAATTAATTATTTGAAATCACCTTTTAAAAATTTAATTCTCACGTACGCTACAAACACGTCCTTAGTAACGATAATAAAAAGTTAATTCATAAGAATGATCCATATAATATATTCGATTGTCGTAGTGTTTAAAAAAAAATATAACACAACAAAAATTAGAGTATTACAAGAAAAACTAATATATGTTTATTAATTATTAGTGAATTAAATATAATTTTATCTCTCTATATATAAGAATAATGTTGAAAGTATATTATTTTCTCGCACGACAAACTCGTGTGATTTTCTTAATGGGACAAAGGAATTTGCTGGGTCGGCGTGTGACCCGAGTGATGTTACCAAATGTTTCAATTGTTTTTTTTTTTTTTTTATTTT
>Ga0209489_101578_pt1 | contig 47026 bp, 15 predicted proteins | sample SiratrowhiteBW_FD_187527 | JGI IMG/M metagenome (GOLD analysis project Ga0209489, IMG submission 187527) | Root nodule microbial communities of legume samples collected from California, USA - Siratro white BW (SPAdes) (version 2) | ecosystem: Host-associated > Plants > Roots > Nodule | place... | reverse complement strand
TAAAAAAAAACTTTTTCCTTTTTTTTTTTTTTTTTTTAATTTATACGGACCAACCGGTAAAGCCATATATAAACATACAATAGTGCAAGGTAAAAGAGACCTCTTGATCTAGACTACTCTAACCCATTTTTGACTGACTGATCAAAAGGGAAGTCTGCAATATCATGGATTTTTCATAAAAAATGGGGTAAATTTTTCTCAAATTTATTAAAATAGACAAGTTTTAAAAATTATAGTATTAAGTACTTAAACATGACTTTAAAATAAGAAGTTTTAAAACACGATTCTTAGATTGAAACGAGAGTCGTATTTTGTATACATGATTTTTATATTTTTTTTAAATGAAATAGTACAAAAATTAATAATAAAAATTAATTTATACTAAAGTTGAAGTAACTTCTATAAACAAACTAAAAATAATTTCTTATACCAAATAATTGTTTTAGTTACATTTTTTTAAGTTTTAAGTTAGTTAAGTGAACTTATAAATTGATGAATAAGGTCACATTCAAACGTGAATTGAGCCATGATTGTAGCAAACTATTGACCAAGGATCAAAGTTTTCTTGCCTACCTTAATAGAAAATTAATTATATGTCGTCATCTTCTCCAAGCTTATATAAACTTCTTTCTTCCCAATTTTTTCCTCTCCTTTTCTTTTAGTCATCTTGTCATAATTATTTATTTCATTGTTATCTTAACAGTAAAGTAATAATAGGAGAGAAGAAAATTCAACCAAAGTAGAAGAAAAGTAAAATGAAGCAATTATGTGACGTTGTTAATAATCCACTATATGCGTATATGCTCAAATATATATCCTAGACCAAAGTTTCAACCCGCATGAGGTATTAGTGGTAAAAAAGCAACACATATTATCAAAAAAATATTTCTACTTTGATTAATTGATTAAATTGAGTCTATGCAAGCTAATGTTGTAAAATTATTTATTATTTATTTGATTTTATCAATATTTGAATTAGAATTTGTTTATATAAAAAGTTATAAATTTAATTTTAATTTTTAAAATAATAAATATTATAACATTATCAAAATTTGATTTTAATATGTGATTATTATAAATTTTGAAAACATGTTATTTTTCAATATTATTATCATGTGGTGAAATTCTATTATAATTTAATAAAGTTTTATAACATAATTAGTATGACCTTTTTCTAACAAATTTAGACTTAAATTTTGTTATAAATTATGTTGATGCTCATAAACCTCTTTCTTATCTTTTCCTTTTGTGTTTAATATTGTTTAAATACTTTTTTCTTTACATTGTTATCTTAATTCTGTTATCGTGATATAATTTTTTTTTCAGAATTAGCCCTTTCTTAATATAGGATTAGACCTCTTTTCTCTTTCAAAGTAATATTATTTTATTAATTTAAATATTTTTTAAAGTATAATTTTATAAAATGTATAATTACATATTAAAGTATAAACATATTAGATAAAAATAAGATCTAAAGATGTTAATTTTAAAAAGTTATTTCACTAATACAAATAATTAACGAATGTATGATTAACTTTGTAACTGTATAATTTATTTATGATGTTTTGGAAAAAAAATTGTTACTTTCTCCTCAAATAAAAAAAATACACTTTCCATTTTTTTTCTTTTTTCCCTTCAAACATTTTTTTTCTTTTTCATTTATTGTAAGGGAGTATATTCTAATTATTTTATCTTCCTTCTATTTTTTCGTATTTATGTGACTCTTCCTTTCCTTTTTTGTATTTTTAATTTGTAAAGTCCTATAAGAAAAGTTATTTCTAATTTAAATATTAGAGTTTTATCCATCTTGACTTAACTTTTCTTCTGTCTCCAACACCAACTTGAAATTTATTATGATAGGACATTTAGAAAGTTCAAAATATGATAAGCGTAAGAACCTTCTCTTGCTTTCATTTCATTAATCCCATATTTTACATTTTTATGCACCACAACATTCATCAACACCATTCAAGTTATGCGTGTAATATTCTCCACCATAAACGTGTTTGAAGAGAAAAAAATCTCCATAAACATTCGCATATGCTGCTAGATACCATTTTGTTGTTTTTAATGAAGAGAAATAAACCTGCTATTTTAATGATTTTTTTTCTTTAATCTTTCTTTTTCATGAATGATCCTTCCTAACTCTTTCCTCCATGACGCAATTAAGATGTCTTTGCCAAAGTCAACTTCGATGTCATATGTATGATAGACCAATTAAAGAATTAAAGTGATTTTTTATAAATATATTAGTAATTTTTTCATAATGAATTGTATATTAATATAATCTTTAATAAAACTTTATTCAATATTTTTTTAGAAAAATATGTCTTTAAGTGTCTTAAAGGGACATTGAGTATCTTATTTTTAATATATAAATGAATTAATATGTTCTAAAAAATAATAAATTAATCGTTCTTTTTATTTTTAATTTAAATTCTAAAATTTAATTTTCAACAAGATGAAAAATACATAAAGACGTAACGCTACCAGAAACACACGTAATAGAGTCAAAACATTGATGTCCACTCAAAAGCGTAAGTACACAAACAATTTGAATTCTATTTTGTCTTAATTTTTCATACTTAATTAAATAATAAAATTGGTTAGGCAAAATCTAAATTCCAGAGGTGTACCAGTCCCTCAGTAATAACTGATTGGCTAATTTTTTTCTTAAAATATTTTTGTATAATCGATCAAATTGCTATTTTGAATGAGAAATGAAAAAAAGACAGCGATGCCTTAGTTTTACTAATCAACCGTATCAAACACTCCATCAATTTAAGTTTTCTTAAATTAAAATATAATATTTTTTCTTGATTTCAATAAAACAGTTTTTATATATTTTCATTTTATTTTTTATATTTTTATATCACAATATATATAGATATTAATTATTAGCTGAAAAAGTAAACATATAATTAATCACAGAGTAATTAGTTTTTATTGAATTTAAAAATAAATAATTAAATATAAAAATTAAAAACTATTATGGTTAAGAAACTAAGGAGTAATACTCTTGCATGATTAAAAAAATGGAAAAAAATTAAGAATATTTATGATAAAGATCGCAAATTAATATCAGAATTTAATATTATAAAAATAAAAATAAAAATTCTATTCTAAAATATAAATTTCTGTTAATAATAAAATTAAAATTAAAATACAATTTTATAAAATATTATATTAAATGTTATTATATATATATATTCTTAAAAATGAAATCACATGGTGAAATTAAAAATAAAAATAAAAATAAGACTGTCTATAAGATGCACTTGGTTTAAATATATTCTTCAAAGTTGAAATTAGCAGTTAATTAGATTTATGTTACAGAAGTTTTCGGTTAATTGTAATATTTCAATAATTAAAAAATATGTCTTCTTTTGTTATCGTTAAAAAGAATAATTTAAAGGTAAGACAGAAAGACTATTCCAAACATCCAAACACTTGAGTGGTACTTGAGTGGTGACTTGACTGTGATGCCGTGGAAAATTGAAGTGCCCTTGAAATGCATCCAAATAGACTTGAGTGGTGACTTGACTGGTAGTACCGTGGAAAATTTGAAGTTTGCATGAAATGCATCCAAATAAATAATGACTTCATTATTTACTCAAAAACATTATACATTATTTTATCTGTATAAGATTATTTATATAATGTTATATACTACATGAAGCGAAGAAAAATATAAATATAATTTATGATATCATATATTGCATATAACAATTTTATATAATACAAGTAAAAATAATATTCTTTTACAATAAGACTCAAGCATTTTATAAATTAAGTAATTATATTCGACAAGATTGAATAACAATTATCAAAATTATAACAAAAGAATATGTATTAAAGTTGAATCATCAACTATAAATACAGGACGGAAAGGAAAATAAAGATAAGAGTACAAAGTGGGATCTTATGTTAGCTCCTTGTTGAAATATCAACAACATTTATGTAACTTCTTATAAACTAGGATTTTATTTACAAAAACATACACAACTTGACATAAATTAAGTATCTAAAACATGTACTAAAATATGTATTTTTTAAATTTATCATTTTTATTACTATTATTGAAATTATATTTTCTTTTATTTTGATTTAATAATAAAATCTTATTCCTACTATATTGAATTCTATTTACATGATGTCGTCAAGCACAATAAACTTAAATAATTGGTGAAAGACATTTGTAATAGTCTTCAATTAAACAGTTATCACAAACAATTTTTTTTTTCTGGAAAAATAGTTTATCTAAGTTTTATTCTCTAGCTTCACCTCACAAAATAGTTCTCCATTTTGTAAAAGATAGCACATTACCTGTGGGAATATTTAACATCGATATGATTGGGATTGAATATTCAAGTCATGATAGAATATTGGGATGTGGAAAAACACATTTGAAAAAAAAAAATATGGACCAGAAGCATGCACATTGAATCTAAACACAGATATTATGTTAAAATTTTGTATCAACATGAATATTACTATATATTATGAATTGTATTTGTATTGTATTTCAGTTTAAAATTATTTTTTTTAAAACTAACTAATTGAAGGGTAATGTTCTTAGTGCACTTAATTATCGTCATTCATTGTTTCATGTTTAAACACTTAAAATAAGTATCAATTACTTTTATTTTTAAAAAACATACAATTTTATTATTTTATCGACTATCTTATTTTGTTTAATATAATTGTTTAAAATATTATTTAAAATTAAAAATATAAATTTAATATCACCTATGCGACCGTGATTCATCAGACCATTACACCCGAAACCAGAATGTTCACCCGTACAATTATCCATGCAAATTTAAAAAACATTGATTTAAACATACAATTGTTCTAATAAAATAAAACAGCTTATAATAAACATTTACTAATTGATAAATTGCAAAGCGATTGTCAAATGAAAATCACCGATTTCTGATTTATTAACATGTGAGAGAGGAAGCAGTAGATACACATGATGAGGTTTGGAAATCTGTAAATTACAAATTTACAAGGTGCAAGAGATGATACATCCCCATTTTATAAACAGTGAAATAAAAATGCTTTTCCTCTTCCTCGTATAATACTTGAATACAACTACAAATAGTTATACAAAGTACCCGAACTTACAGAGATTGGCAAGTGCTAAAAGTATGCCCCTCCAAAGTTCCTACTAAATTCTGTTTTTGCCTCTACCCCCAACAAAAAGCTGTTTCTTCCTGTTATTGACTTCGCCTCACAAACGCCAATAGGCCTAAGGTCGCAACAATTGCAGCTCCAGCAGCAAAGGTGCTGTATTCTGTTGACCATGATTCTGAATTACCATATTTCCATCGTACTGAACTTGAATAATTTCTATAACCCCGTGTTCCTGAGTAGTCTAAATGCAATCTCAATCCCTACAAAATTCATAAATTCAATTTCAAACTTATTTGAGACAGATTCATCATAGTCATACTATCATGACTTAAAAATGAAACAAATTTAAAGCAAAGTGGCAGTTTTATTGATCCTGACGCCGGTTTTTCCCGTCCACGAAACCAGAGACTAATTTCCTTAGTGTTATTATTACTGTGATAGGTCTGACAAGTTATCTTGTGATGGAATCCGGGAAGTGCGAATGCAAATTTTCTAACTAACTATGAAAATTAAAGTTAATTTTTTTTAACCTTTCTTGATATCAACAAAATCAAATTTCAAAAATAGCGGTGGTACTGTGAGAGGAACGCATTTTATATTCTATCCACATTTTAAGTTCTTTTACTTTTCAAGACAATGATTCTTGATAGATACAACCATAACATTTTTTATGTTGTTATTCCATTTTGATATTTGTGAACCATTATAAAATAGGAAAAATGACTAATTAACGTATCTTGCTCTAAATCCAAATTCCCCTCTCCAAATTCCATTCAACCATACCTTCAAACCAACCGCCTTGGCGTGGTCTACAGCTGCGATAAGATCACTGTCCGAAGCCAGTACAACTTTATCATTTTCTTCATCTTCGTACTACAAATAAATTGACCAGCTTGCATTAGTAAAAGGAGAAAAGATAGACAGAAGAATATAAATGTAACATTTTGAAACTTACCAAAATTTGAGGCAGGTTCGTGGGGTCAATTTCATCACCGACTCTATGAATAATGCAACTTATTACCTCTTCCAAGCTCCGAGTATCTGAACTTGCATGAAAGCACACAAACCACTCAACTGATATCTTTTTACGTAATGCATGATTAACGTTTAAGTTGAAACAGAGCTTCTTCAGGCTATAAACAAGTTTCTGGTGGTTACAGAATACCCATTGTTACCTTCTTCCTTTCTCCCCGTGAAAAAAATTATAATAGAAGGAAAGAAGACGTGTTTCACCAAAATGCATCATTATTTACTTCCTCAAAAAAAAAAAAAAGTATACGTCTTGGCATACTACCACAGTCCTAAGCCAACAATGTTGAATTACCGAAGTTTCTCACGTCTTATCACCATTTATTTCTCCTCTTTCTCTCTTTAATTCATCAATATTAATAAGGCACGATCCCCTTTCTAAATTATATGGGCTGTATAATATGTGCAGATAACCTTACTCAAAACTATAATTAAAAATGCAGATTTAGGCATCTTGACTGAAGACATGCAAACCAGTCACATTCAACTGAGACTACAAAAAGTTATGATATTTTGCCAATGAATCCATTCTATATCACCATTATACAACTAATTTAAATTTTAAATAACACTTTTAATTTGCTTGCTGACTAAATTAAGTATAATATTCTATCATTAAAGTGAATATTTGCTTGTCAAAAAGATGGAGAGGGAAAGCACACATGTAAAGACCTGATAGGAAACATGTTATAGTTGACATACCGCATGTGAATCTATGCAGTCTACCCTTCTTGTCTTGTACTTTGAAGGAAAATGCGTTCGGTATGCTTGACCCGAGATAAGAAAGGGTTCTCCCTGTTTCTCCTGCCTCAGAAATCATTTTCAAGGAAGTTTCGCTGCCATGTCAATAATAACATGTAAGTAAATTAAAATTTTGAAAGTAACTTTTCCTAGCAACATGGATGCATATTTGCAAAAAATTGAAAATATATAACCTTTGGGAATCGTCATCCTCCCCATTTGGAACTAAGGACATGGCCGAATCCCAAAATTTTTGTATCATGGAGTTGGCTGCTTCATTATTAAAACTAGCACTATTTCCGACCTAACCAGTGGAGAAAATGATACCATCATTACAAATTACCGGAAAAAGATCACGGAAGCTAAAACAATTGAATTTCGGTATCGTATATTCAACATAGCAATGCTCCAATCCCGGTAAGTGAAAGAAACAATTTAGAATAATATCTAGTTGGTAAAAAAAGTTGGACATTTTCTTTTTGTCCTAAGAGCTACATATTGCAGGTAAAAGAGAAGTGGAAAAAGTGGATGGTGAGGTAGGTCGTGAGTTTGAGTACTCTACTAATAACAACTAGCACTAATATTAATATATGTAGATTAAAAAAATACTGCAACCAGGGGTGGGAAAAATTGAACCCTGATACTCTTCGCCGTTGATGGGACTCAAGGTACCATTGATAGTAAATTGCCAAGTTGTACAGGTAAAAGAAATCCTCGATGCATCAATGGGATAAACCAATAGATCAAAAGTAACGGTAATTTTTCCCCTGTATCTACTAATACGTAAGTGTAAAAACATAGAAAACAACCTAAAGGGATTTTATATAATGATTTACTTCTCCATAATGCTTGACTCTTGGTGATTCTAAATGTTCAATTTCAGGACATGCAAGAGAGAAAAAGTTAATGCATATCTCAACATCAGTAAACTATGTGCATGACGCTAATCAACCTGACTAAGGCACACGTTTTTGTATTAACGAGTCTGGTCGTGCTGATTATGGTAAGGATGATATAAAATTTTACAACTCTTTTCATTATATTTCATTTTTTACGCCAACTCGGTTCATTATGCTGTATGCTACGCCTACGTCTTAGCGAATGTGGAGGTTGAAGCCGAGAAAAAGAGAGGAACGAAGTGCTTTCTGATTTTATTTTGCTTTCTATTCGAACATAATCTTTTCATTAAATTTATTAGTATGATATCCCACCTCCTTTTCTCTTCTTAGTACCCAGTTCAATGCTTTAAGAAGATTCATAAGAAGAAAAATAGTTAACATCGGGTAAGCTTTTGCTGATAATGAATTATCAAGATTTCATATTCTTGTACTTCCAAGACAAGGCTTAAGAAAATGGATAAAGAAAAAAAGAGGGTGGCAATTTTCTCTCAACTTTAAAATCAAAACGCTGACTGAAGATCCACTCATCAATAAATTGCATACATATTTAGATATCAATTCGTATATGAAATCTACTTTTAGTTTTTAAGATCATGAAAATAACTAGTTTTGCCGAGAACAATTTGCCATAATTTACAAATAAACAACCAATTACTGCATTTCAACAAGGATTCAATAGAGGTTTCATGCAATCACCAGCAGTAGGTTTACACACAGTTCTAGGAAGCATACCTGACTAGCTGTCGCCACAGCCGCGTGAGTTATATGAATTACATCAACCGTAGCAACAACAGTACCATCTGTTTTCAACCATCCAAATCAGAAAAATATTGATGCAGGAACTGGTCCCCATCTCATAAACAATTTATATTACCTCTATCAACAACGGGAAGATGCAAAAATTTCCCATCATGCATGGTGTGAAGTGCATCGACTATTGGTGTATCAATTATTGCACATTCTGGATTTGGAGTCATGACCTGTAGATTGTGTTGACTATAGGTCAGATAAAAGGAAAAAGAATCGATAACTGGACGAAAGCTCAGAAAAAACTTCTTCTAGAACATAAAGGAAAATGTGGTCCAGAACATCACTAGATCTAGTTAGTGGTACCTTCTCAACAAGAGTAAACGCTGGAGGAAGACTTTGCGCTATCACCCGCATCAAGATATCCTTTGAACTGAAATTCGTGTGTAGGTAAAGTAGTACATTAAAAAACAATACTGATGATACTTGTTTTAAAATAAAATTAACTTTCAAATGTAGGGAGGTAAAAGTAACTTTTCAGAAAAATAGGACGGGTGCAATATCCATAGCAACACACTTACGTAAGGATACCACAAGGTTTGTCATCAACTGTCACAACTGCACAACTTACACGAAGTTCAAGCATCTTCTTTGTTGTCGCCAAAACTGAGTCTGTTGGTGAAACTGTAACAACCCTGGAAAATGCCAGTATCTGCTGAATTATCTCGGTATATAATAATTCCAACACGCAAGCAAATTAAATCCCACATAATTTTTGTTCAACTAAAACAAAAGAAAGTATTACCTACTTTGAATTCTCAGGAATGATTGTAGACAAAGATGGCTTAAATATCTGCTCGCGAAGTGTCTCAAAGAACGTCGAATTGGTGCCTGCACAAAGGCCAAATTAGCATGAAACAAAACCAGGGCTAAAGAACCTAGCAACCCAACTACAGTGTCGAGTGATGCTAACTCAAAATAAAAAGTAGCCATGAAAAAAGAAAATACTGTACAAACCAGACGTAGGTGTTCCCCAGTGTTTTTCGATACCTTCGACAGCAGCCGCAATTGCCTTTCCTTTCTCTGCTGCCCTTTCCATACGGGCAATGGCATCATACAAACACTTTGCTATGTCAAGTATGGCAACAACTTCTCCGTTCTCCACAACAGGTAAATGTCTGAACCTCCCTGAAAACATAAAGCATCCTTGTATTTATTCAAAAGGCACCATACAGAAATAACAATTAACTTGAAAAGGTGTGTGGTGCCTCTCTCCGTATCCTACCAACCTTGCACCATCTTTTGAAGGGCTTCCACAGCTAGAGTGTCTGAAAGGACAAATACTGGATTCCTTGTCATAACCTTGGAAACAGGTGTTTCTTCGAGATTAACCTCACGAGCAATAACTCTTGTTGCTATATCCTTTAACCACAAAATTATAATATATGTAAAACAAAAGTCCCAGTATTCTTTTTCTTGTTAGTGGGTGTCATAAAAAGAAGTCCAAGATTTTACCTTGTCTGTGAGGATTCCACAGAGCAATGCATTAGAATCAGTTAGTAGTAGAGCATCTACTTTCCGAGCAGCCATCCTACGGCAAGCTTCATAGATGGTTGTTGTTTCAGGAACTGTCAATGCCTTTGAAAGCCGCAATGATTTCACAGTTCGCTCTCCCCTGATCCAATTCCAAGTACAAAACAATAGTATCATCACATGATTTAAATGATAAAACCATAATAACTATTATCTGACTCATCTCTTCTTACATTTCCGAGCACGAAGACATCACAAATTTGTTTAAAATTTAAAATTAATCTAATTTGAGAGCCTTGAACAGATGCTTTGTGAATGCTTAATAAACAACTCTATGTAATGCATCAATTAGCTAAAGGTGAGAATATGTGTCTCAATAAGTGAAAATGACAATTCACAGGAACACGAATAGGATTTCTATTTATTATGGTATTTCAATTTGAATTAATCTTTGGAATCGCATTAACTCTTGCAATACCCAAAATAAATATTTATTTTGTATAACTTAAATTAAAATAAATAAATATTTTCATACACCTTAACCATATTAGAATAAAGGTATTTTTGATACAGAAATTAAATTTTTAATCTACGATAAAATTTTATATTACGAAACAAAGCTATTTCTAATAATTAATAAGTTTTTAAAAATAATACAGATTTAGTTTAAAAATAACTAAATAAATAATATTAAAAATTATTTTTCATTTTTATTTATAATATTATTAGATTTTTAAAGTATTTATAATAAAAGATACTATATTCTATTTTCCATTGAATTAAGAGGTTAATCTTCTTGACTTAGTTTTATATTTACGACTTATTTTATTTAAAAAAAAAGGAGATATTAACCATGTGAGTAACTTTGAAGAACTTATGAATTTAAGAATTTGTATTATCAACTAAATTGATCATATTTTAGTGATGATAAATTAAATAAATAAGCCTAATTTTTAAAAACATTTTTAGATAAAAAAGAAACTCTTAAATTTTATTTTAAAAAATTCTGGTCCGAGATGACTATTTTATTTTATAGGTAGGAGAATTCAATGAAAAGCAAAAACGCATAGAGTGAATATGAAAACAATGAGAAGGAGAAAGTACACGGTGCGCGGTGACGGTGACGGGAACGCTTTACGAGCAGTAAGGTCAAGCGGCGAATGCGGCGAATACTCAGAGGCTTTCTTCTTGTTCAGCGAGGGGCTGTTCGACAACGAACCGCCCCTTCGAGAAGAACCACCGTGACTTGACATCTTTCGCGAATGCTACCTGTAACCGCTCAAATTCAGATAAAATGTGATGATATATTGAAAAGCGAATAACGAAATTAAGAAGAGAAGAAAGCAACCGGAAAGAGAAGAGTATAGGTGCGAAAGGAAGGCGAATCAGGACAGAAGGGGGTAGAGGCGGTCGGAAAGTGAAGATTCGTTCCCGGTGACCAGCCGGTGAAGAGACAGACAGATAGAGAAGGAACATTGTGGTTGTGTAGCTAGCTGGAAAAAAAGGGAAGGGTGGTCGGAGAGGAGAACTTGACGCCGATTCGAACGGGGCCAATGTTCGTGGGAACAGCAAGTGCGGTAAATTTAACATTTGTCACGCTCTGTGAAGGAAGGCTAAGGAAGCATGTCAGTGGTACGTTCAAAGCCGTCTAACTAATTCTGTTATATACGGAATATATTTTCCTTACACCTTCCTGTAACGAAAATCAAATATCTTGAGAAATGGAGAACATGGTAAAAAATGTGATTACTTAGTTATATGAGAAATTTGACAGGAATGGATCAAATTTACTAAAATGATATTTGAAAAATAAAATGTAATGGATGAGCTGAAAATAAAACTTTACTTTTTAGAACTAGTTACATATGAATAAAATTCTAGTAGAAAATTATAAAAATGGATAAATTGTAAACACGACTTCACTCCTTAAAATTAGTCATATACAAACACAATTTTAATAGGAACTGAAAACAAAAAAAAAAAATGGTCATGACAAATAACAACTTTAGTTATAAATAATACATAAAAGTCAATCATATCTATTCCAAAATTTTTTTGTATTATTTTTACACTGAGTTGTCATATATCCTGTAATGACCTCACATTTAAAAAAAAATTATAACATATTAAAATAAATCAAAATTGTATCAAATGAACATAACTTCTTCAAAATTTTACTCGCAATTAAATTTGTCACCTTTTAATAATTTTTTTATTAATTTTCAGTTTTTATTGAAGTCGTTTTCGTGTGTGATGACTTTCTAAGAGTGAAACCTTAGTTCTCAATTACGAATTATAATTTTTTTAAATTTGTTCATTTTGATAGATTTGATACAAAATTACATTATTTCTGAAAGATTTCTGAAAGATTTCCTAATTATTTACTTTGTTGAATTTAAGAGTGCTTATTTATAAACTATGTAAATATAGGTGATGGGATAATGTCAGTGCTGTTTTTTATTACGAAATTTGTAATTTTTTTCATAAATTATTTTCAACCAATACTACTTAGAGAAATTGTAGCTGACATCAATTAAAAAAAAAAAAGTTAACAAAAATATCTCACCTAACAAAGGTTGAAAAATTAGCTTTACCAATTTTACTCAAAATAATTCTCATTGATTTCAATTGAAATTGGAAATATATTAAGTGAACTTCTGTCCAAGAAAACGTCACTCAATATCAATAGAAAAATATCGTATTTTTTAAATTATTAAATACTATTTATTTTTAAAGTAAGTTTTATGAAAAAAATAATAATTGAAATATAATTAAAATTAAAATTTATAGACAAAAGGTAAAATTGGCAAACTCATATTCTATTATATTTTCTCCCTTTCACTTTTGAATCTATACAAACAATTTCAAAAAGTATACATGTTTTTTTCGAAATTTTTCCATCAAACAATTTAAAATCTCTCTTTAATTCATTAAAATCTCTAATTTTTTTTCTTTTCATTTATTCCCTTTCTATTATATAAACACAAAGTACAAAATAAACACTGCAAGTATTGTGGATTATTTTCCTAAAGCTAAGCATTTGTTTTTAGTATCTTCAATCCAAAATAACTAGTTGTTATTCTGTTGGAAAATAACTTGTTCATTAGAGTCTTGGCAAGTAATACCACCTATTTTTTATGACAACGTTGTCAGATTGGAGTCTTAGAATCATCCCTCTCTAAACATAATAATTAAGTTTAAAGGATTTTAAGAAATTAAAAATCTCTAAATTATTATCCACCAAGTAACATTCCTTTGTTGTGTTAAAATGGAATGACTAATCATTTTAAAAAGCAGAATTAATTTACTAACTTAAATGGTTAATAAGTGAGAAAAAAAATCAAGAATAAATTTAAAACTTAAAAATCGAGAATGAAAGTATAATTTTGGAAATATAATTTATATTTTAAAATAAATTTATCAATACGACCTTACAATTAACTACTAAAGTTATTTTTAAAAAGTTAAATATTAATAATTTTTAATTTTTAATTAAAAAATAACTTAATATGTATAAATAAATATAAGTGTGTGTGTGTTTTTTATAAGATCGAAGCAGCATTTTAAATTAGTGAAATACAATTATTTATATGAGTATTAAGTATGTTTGATTTTGTTTATTTATTTTACAATAAAATATCGTATGCTGCATATTTATTCATTAAATAAAAAAATCACTGTCATACATGTATTAAAATTAATCTACTGATATTATTTTAAGGCTTGCTCCAAATTATGGCTCACATCAATATTTTTTTATAGGGTGTTTATATGATTCATAGAAGTTTCGTAAATATTAAGGGACAAGATAATTAGTGGGGGCTATATCGAGGATCAAATTGCAAACTTTGCTTCTTTTGAAAGTCGGAGTTATAATCATTCACCTGAAAACTTAAATCAATTTTTAGCCGTTGGCTATTTCATGCTGTAACCTTTTCAATTAATTGAAAGGTTTACCTATCAAAATAAGCACAATAATGGAACCAGCTGATAGGGTAGCTAAAAAAATCTTCAAAGTTTGATGCAGACGTGTCTGGTTTTTTTGGACATGAAAACAAAGAAAAAGCTGTTGGAAGAAACCTGAGTGTGGATATGCTTCAGCCGTTGATCACCGTCTCTTCTTCAATCATGTGTTTATGTGTTTACATTTTAATACAAATATTTCTTAAGAATTGATGATGAAAGCATTATAGCTGATCAAATAATTTTAAATAAAATTATATTAAGATTAATGAATATGCATTGCTACTATAAAAAAAATTACACCGTTAATTAATAAAAAAGTACTGTTAACATAATTATTAAATAGTTATTACAAAGATTTACAAATTTTCAATATTCATGATAGTTTGTTGTGATTGAATATGTAGTAGATGCACAGCTGTAAATAGGGTTTGAAAATATTACCCATAATTATAATTAACACTTAATTCTTTATTACTCACAACAGTGCCACTGAAATGACATCTTCGCCTCCACATTACAAAGGCAATCTTTTGAGAAATTTATATTTTTTTTATTTTAATTATTTAATATTCATAAAATACTTTTATAATTATCGGAATATGTTAGCTAATAATAAAAATATGAGTATAATATGATGCAGAGTGCAAAATATTTCTTTTGAGGAAGTGTACGTAACAAACATGCAAGACGGATTCTTTCTGCACCCAATACCTTGATCCTGTACCTTCATATGTTTTTAAAATGTCAAAATTGTTTCTATAAAAATAACCAAAATGACCTTCTTTTTTTTTTAAGAATTACTGAACCGGATGTCCCCATCCGGTTTACAATTTTTTTCAAAATGTAAACTGGATGGAAAGTCATCCGATTCACATTTCCAAATGAAAATGTGAACCGGATGGCACCCCATCCGGTTTACATTTTAGTTTTTTTCAAAATATAAACTAGATGCGGGGCATCCGATTCATATAAAGTTCATCTTCTCCGATACAGATTTACCGTCGATGACAACTCAATCATCAAATTAACTACCCTAATCATCAATATCACTCACAAATTGCTAATAAACGTATTTTTTTTAATTTTAAAAGAAATACAGAATCTCAATTAACATTATCTTTTACCTTTCTGTTATAACAACTTTTGTTATACAGCATTATAGAATGTTGCTGAGGTGTCCCTTTCTGTTTTCTTATTTTGTTTTTCCTTCATGTGCAGCTTGTGTGTATATCTCTCATCTTTTTGGTAAATAAAATAGAATGTTATTTTTCATTCATCTTTCTCTCTGAAGCCTTTCTATATTCTGGTTTTCTTTTATGGTATCAGAGCTCCACTTGGAGCTCTGCTAATTCCTTGTCAAAAATGTCAGATGTCTCTGAGAATGTTACCTCAACATGGTTTGATCCCTGTCTTGACCCTTCAAGTCCATATTACATTCACCCCAGCGAGAATCCATCCTCTGTCTCCATTTCTCCAACTCTGGATGGTAGCAATTACCATTCCTGGTCTCGGGCATTTAGAATGGCCTTGATATCCAAGAATAAGATGGGTTTTCTTACCGGTACCATACCTGCTCCAGATACTCAAAATTCTTTCTATACCTCATGGGAACGTTGTAATACCTTAATCATGTCCTGGCTACTAAATTCCCTGTCACCACCCATTGCACAAAGTGTCATTTTTCTAGACCGTGCAGCAGACATCTGGACAGATCTCCGTGAACGTTTCTCTCAAAGTGATCTACTCCGCATAGCAGAACTCCAAGAAGAAATATATTCACTCAGGCAAGGCTCTCGTTCTGTCACTGATTATTTTACAGCTCTCAAATCTATATGGGAGCAGCTTGACAATTTACGCCCCTATACAAACTGCACATGCTCTGCAAAGTTGTATCACCAACAAGATTTTGTCATCCGTTTCCTAAAAGGTTTAGAGGAGCATTTCTCTATTGTTCGCTCCCAAATTCTGCTTATGGATCCTCTTCCACCCGTTAATCGGGTGTTTTCTATGATTATTCAACAAGAGCGTCACAAATCACCATCGTTAATTGCTGATGAACCTAACACATTTGTCAATGCTGCTTCTGGGAAAGGACGTGGAAGAGGCACACTTGTAGGACAATCTAGCAGCAATAATAGAACCACTTCCAACAAAAAATGTGTCTATTGTGGTCGTAATGGACACAATGTTGATGCATGTTACGCCAAGCATGGGTATCCCATTGGACATCCACGATATCCAGGACGACCGTGCTTCCACAACAAAGATAGCTCCTCTTCCGCGTATGTTAACAACGCCGCGCAAGAAGATGACTCACAATCCTCACTGATTTCAGGTTCTCCCCTAATGGGCTAGGTTATGGCTTTACTAAGGCCCAATATTAAAGTCTTCTTGGTCTTCTACAACAACAGGACGATGGTTCAGTAGCCTCTTCTAAGCCCAAACACGTCAATCTTGCTCAAATGACCAACAAACCCAATAATATGAGTCATGGTATTTCTTTTACAACCACAAATCATTTAATCACTGCACACACATCATACCCATCAAACGACACCTCCTGTATCATTGATTCAGGAGCCACCGATCATATCACTTGTTCTTTTGATAACTTCCAAAACTTTTCTAAAATTAAACCCATACATATTAACCTACCTAATGGCTTTGTAGTTATTGCTCACCTTTCAGGCACTGTTCAACTATCTTCTCAACTCATTATTTGTGATGTTCTTTATGTGCCCAACTTCAAATTTAATTTGCTTTCAGTCTCTAAACTGTTGACCTGTGGTGATTACATACTTAACTTTTCTAATTTTCAATGTGAAATACAGGAAAAGAAGTCATTGAAGACGATTGGTTTGGCTAAGTTGAAGCATGGCTTATATCACTTGGAGACATACACCAAATCCATACATACTCCTCCCAAAACCACCTTCATCAATAACTTCTCCACTCCACCCGTTACCAACTCTAACCTTTGGCACTTTAGATTAGGGCATCTCTCTGGAAATCGCCTTAACACTTTACATAAAAGTTTTCCTTTCATTTCCAAATATGTTGATGAGAACTGTGATATTTGTCACTTGGCCAAACAAAAGAAATTATCATATTCTCCAAGTGCTAATAGAGCTTTAAAGCCTTTTGATTTGATTCATATGGATCTTTGGGGTCCCTTTTCTCAATCTTCTGTTCATGGTCACAAATACTTTTTAACTATTGTGGATGATTTTAGCCGTTATACATGGATAGTTCTCCTTAAAACTAAAGGGGATGTTTGCATACATGTTCAGAACTTTGTTTCTTTAATTGAAAATCAATTCCATCTTTCCATTAAATGTATAAGGTCAGATAACAGTCCTGAATTTCTTCAAAAACATTTTTTTGCATCAAAAGGAATTTTGCATCAAACAAGTTGTATTTATACACCTCAACAAAATGGTAGAGTTGAGAGGAAACATCAACACATTCTCAATGTTGCTAGAGCCCTTATGTTTCAATCTCAACTTCCAAAACAGTATTGGTCATATGCTGTTAAACATGCCATTTATTTAATAAACCGCATTCCTTCCTCCATTATTGACAATAAAACTCCTTTTGAACTATTACATGAACACAATCCAGATTTTTCCAACTTAAAAGTTTTTTGTTGTCTTAGCTATGCTTCCACAAATTTTCCTCGTCAAAAGTTTGATGTTCGTGCAAAACGTGGTGTTTTCTTAGGGTACCAAACAAGAACAAAAGGATATCTTATCCTTGATTTAAATAATAATAATATTTTTGTCTCTCGAAACGTCTTGTTCAATGAAAGTGTTTTTCCTTTTACCAAAATTAATTGTCCTCACCAGTCCATCAATCCAGAATCTCTTACTTCTTCCATTTGTCAACCGCATTTTTTTTACCACACTTATTTTGATTCTATCAACCAAAATTCTCAGCCCAACAATACCCAGACCATTCCCCTTTCTCCCACGTCTCCCACAGATTATCCAACCTCAACTCCCTCATCTCTTTCCTCTTCCCACTCATCTCACTCCCCTGTTCAGCCCTCCCCACCAAATTCACCGCTTCGTCGTTCTACTCGCCTACACACTCGCCCTTCTTACCTTGCTGACTATGAATGTCATGCTTGTCCCAGTGATAATATCCTTGCTTCAACATCCTCCCACCAATCTTCTTCAAAGGTATCTTATCCTATTTGTGACTCTCTTGACTATTCTCGTCTTTCATCTTCTTATTTTCATTTTCTCATGAGTCTGTCCTCTGAGCATGAGCCCACCACATATCCTGAGGCTGCCACCAAACCATGTTGGCAAGAAGCCATGAATGCTGAGATAAATGCCTTAGTTTCCAACTACACCTGGGATATTGTTCCAACTCCACCTAATGTCAGACCCATTGGTTGCAAATGGGTTTACAAGATCAAGTGTGGCCCTGATGGTAACATTGAACAGTACAAGGCACGATTAGTAGCCAAAGGCTACTCCCAAGTTGAAGGAATTGATTATCTGGAAATTTTCTCTCCTGTTGTTAAAATAACCACCATCCGCGTTGTTCTAGCTATTGCTTCCATCAACAAATGGCATCTGCACCAACTTGATGTTAGCAATGCTTTCCTATATGGAGATCTCAAAGAAGACGTCTACATGACCATCCCTCAAGGTCTTCATGGTTACTCCTCTTCACAGTGTTGTAAGCTGAATAAATCTTTATACGACTTAAAACAAGCTAGTCGTCAATGGTTTGCCAAACTTTCTACCCTATTACTCTCATTTGGATATACTCAAGCCCATGTTGATCACAGCCTATTTACCAAGGCTACAAGTTCTTCCTTCACCGCCCTGCTTGTTTATGTTGATGACATCGTCCTGGCTAGCAATTCTCTTGATGAAATTGATCACCTCAACAGTTCTTTGCGCTCTCATTTTCATATCTGAGACCTTGGCAAATTGAAGTATTTTTTGGGTATAGAGGTTGCTCACTCTTCTACTGGTATTTCTCTATGTCAGCGTAAATACTGCTTGGACTTAATCTCAGATGTTTCTCTTCTTAATTCTAAGTCATCTTCTACACCTATGGATCCTTCATTGCGTCTTCATCATGATTTCAGTGCTTCTCTCGAAGATCCTCTTCCTTACAGACGCCTAGTTGGGCGTCTAATTTACCTCACTACTACGCGTCCAGATATTGCATTTGCCACACAACAACTTAGTCAGTTTATGGCTGCACCTACACACTCTCATTTTCAGGCAACACTACGGGTTGTTCGCTACCTCAAATCGTGCCCAGGCAAGGGACTCTTTTTTAGCAGATCATCATCTCTCCATTTACTTGGTTTTAGTGATGCTGATTGGGCTACATGTACTGATACCCACCGCTCTACTACTGGCTATTGCTTTTTTCTCGGAAGCTCTCTTATTTCTTGGAAAACAAAGAAACAATCTACTGTATCTCGATCCTCAGCCGAAGCAGAATACAAAGCCCTAACATCTGCTACTTGTGAGCTTCAATGGTTGATTTATTTATTCCGTGATTTGCACATCTCTTGTGGCAATTGCCCTGTCCTATACTGTGATAATCAGAGCGCTCTTCACATTACTGCTAATCCCGTGTTTCATGAAAGGACTAAACACTTGGAAATTGATTGCCATATTGTTCGGGATAAACTCACTTCTGGTCTGATGAAGCTCCTTCCTATTTCTTCTTCACATCAACTTGCTGACATGTTCACCAAACCCTTACCTCCGAAGTTGTTTCACTCCACTCTTTCCAAGCTTGAGCTTCTTGATTTATTTGAACCTCGAGCTTGTGAGGGGCTAAAAGAAATACAGAATCCCAATTAACATTATCTTTTACCTTTCTGTTATAACAACTTTTGTTATACAGCATTCTAGAATGTTGCTGAGGTGTCCCTTTCTGTTTTCTTATTTTATTTTTCCTTCATGTGCAACTTGTGTATATATCTCTCATCTCTTTGGTAAATAAAATAGAATGTTATTTTTCATTAATCTTTCTCTCTGAAGCCTTTCTATATTCTGGTTTTCTTTTAAATTTTCACTTGTTTAAAGCTTTAATTCGGATTGAAGCAAATACGAAACTTCTCCTCCCAGATCTGCGATGCGAATGTTGCAGACTTTCACCCACACGCACAGATCACTTTTGTTGACGGTGAAGGTGAAAAACAGATACAATGAGTGAACCGGATGCTACAGTAAATCAATGAATCGGATGCAAACAAAGGGAGAATGAATTAGATAAGAGTGGTTAAAGAGGTTAATGAGAATAGAGAATATTTTAGTCTTTTACCATTTCTCATTTAAGGATATATTTTTATTTTCCACTGAACTATGAGGTGTAGGACAAAGGTATTGGGGTGGAGAAAGAATTCCTCAACATGCAATTGCTAAGTTTTTTTGAAACCCAAGCCCAAAAGAGAATAAAGGATAGCACTAAAATGCCCAGTTTATTTATTTTCATGTCGCAGTTTATATATTTACACCGTTGAGTTACTCTCTCTCTCTACTATTCTTTTAAAGCTAACTAATATTAAAATTAAGTATTTATTAAAATATTCAAAACCTTAAAAAATTATTGCGAAACCTAAATCCAATCTTAATTCCTTTCACATTAACATTAACATAAGGCTAGTTTTCTATATAAAAACAGTGTAAGTTAAAAAATGTGACTATGCGTTTTATATGAATATGTGACAAAAACTTTAAAATAGTTATTATTTTTCAAAAGTTAATAAAATATTTTCTAAACGCATTTAATGTTTTATAGTCTACATTTAAAAATAAGTTAAATTCATTTTATTTATATTAAAATAAAATTTGTGAAAATAATGGTCCAATAACAATTATTTTAAAACTATTTTTTTCACGAAAATGATACACTAAAGATCAAGATATCATCGTCAATCTATAAATTATTTTTATTATTATATTATGGAATTCAGGGTAACTATAATAATGGTTAAAAAGAAAGGATAATGAGAATGGAATGAATAAATATATTATATAATTATAATTAGATGATGCAGTAAGTGAGTATATAGTTTTTTTTTTTTAAATATTAAGATGAAAATTGTTAAATTGGATCAGAGCCGTTGAAATGAGTTGTTATAAGATGATGAGTGACAGGGAACGTGAAAGTTCCGTTTTGTTGTGTGTGGTGTGAGTTTTGTCTACTTGTGTTCCCCACCGCTAAAAGCCCCAAACCTGAAATCATAGCTGAACCTCTCTTCCACTCCCATACAAACTCTTCTTCCTTCCAACCAGTCCTCAAGGGGTGAAAATGGCTGATTGGGGCCCGGTGGTGATCGCGGTGGTGCTGTTCGTGCTCCTAAGCCCGGGCCTTCTCTTCCAGATACCAGGCAGGGGAAGAATCGCGGAGTTTGGGAACATGCAAACCAGTGGAGCCTCCATTCTGGTTCACGCCATCATCTACTTCGGCCTCATCACCATCCTCCTCATTGCCATCGGCGTTCACATCTACACCGGCTAACTCAACGGATTCAAATCTCAATCTCCGTATCTTTCTCTGCCTTTTACTTTTACATTTCCTTGTAAGTTTCTAGTGTAGCACTTCTGATCTGTTACTGTACTTGTGTGTGGATAAGGATGATGTTGTTTTTACGAAGATATGAATGATGATAACGATCCTTTTCGCTTTGTGACGCTGGCTGAGTAGGTTTTCTTTTGGCTTTGATCAATATTATTTCAAACGTTGCCGTTTTTGCTGCTGTGTGGATCGCCTTTGCAAGTTGTCCATTCAAGGAAAAAGGCAAACATGTAAAGTCACGCCGTTTGCCTTCCTTCTATTTCTTTTCCAATAAGCACTCTTTTTCAATTTCTGACTTTTTATTAAACGCAATTAATACTACCGATAACTGCAGTACTATGAGTAGTATTATTTTAGGCAAACGCGGAACGCGCTTTCTGGCATGCCCGTTGAGGTTGCAGATGCAGTACTCAACGTCGTTCGTTACGATTTTTCACTGTATTTTCGAAACGGCGTTCAAAATACATTAACATTCTCTTTGTATCCCGCTTTTGAGACGGGTATTCAAAAGACACTAACGAGCTTTGTATCCGCTTTTGAAACGGGTATTCAAGATACACTAACACTCTCTTTGTATCCGAGTACTCTTCACGCGCAGGTAAATTTGCTGTTCACACCTATAGATTTGCGTGGAAACGAAGGTGTGAAAGAGAGTAAATTTACGTTTTCAGCAACGTTCATATATAAATTAAATATAGAAAGAGAGTAAAAAAGTTGAATATTGCTGAATCAAGATCCATCATACGCGCATGGACTATGTTGAGATATCTCAATCTCTAATCTTCCATGATGCTAGAAACTTTAATATCTATGTCAACAAATGTTCTGAGAAGATTCATCAAAGAATTCACCAGCTTTAACAAAGATTTTATAACTTTCATCGTATGACTGTTGTTCTTTCTTTTTTTTTTTTCATCTAATTATTGTAATTTAGCTTTCTTTTTTCATCCTATTATATTGTATGGTTCCATATTTAATATTAATTAGACGTTGAAATTTCTAATCGATTTCAAGTTATTTTATTAAGTTTTTGTAAAATCTATAATTTTGCTTAAATTCTTTATAATTATTTTTATTTCAATTTTACTTAATTTTATCAAATTTTATTTTCAACAATTTTATATGTATTCACAGGAATCTTTGTAATTGATTTCATGAAGAGTATTAGAAATAATGTTTTAATTAAAAGTGAGTTTCAGATATAAACAAGAACCATATTTATTTTAATAATCTTATAATTTCAAAAATTAATTTTTTTATTAATAATATTTATGATATGACTCACAAATTTTTATAAAATTTCTCTTCACTTTCTACTCTCTTCCTTAATAAAAAAAAAATATTAATTTTCACTTTCTTCATCAATCTAAAAAAATATTAGATATTCATAACAACCATTTTATATTCATAATACAATAATTTTGATATATTATAAAAGTTTTTAATATACTTCAAAATATCAAAATGGAAAATTGTTTAACTCCACTTGCAGAATCCTTAAAGTTAGCATTTTTTATTATTGTGCCCAATCTACAATCAAACAATTTGATATTTGAAAGTGATAAAATTATTACCATTAATTTATTCGGTTTTCAGTACTCCTATGTTAGAAGAGTGATAATGTTCCTAATAATTTAAGATTTCTACACATGGTTTAGGAAAATCAAAAGATATGTGTACGGACATAATTTTTTATATTTATTAAAATAGTTTCACATTTTCAATAAATACATTAAATAAAGAGCGACTTAACTGTGATAGTTGAATAGTACTATCTAAACAAACACAGATTAGAAAAAAACAATTAATAGTATATTATAAAATAAAAATATTACCTACCTTAAAATAAATTTGAAAGGTTAAAACTATAAATAATTCTAAACGGAGGTATTGTTGCTTAAGTAACTTAATCTTCAAGTTAAGGAAGTGTAACTCTGTTAATTTTGTTTAGATTAACAATGTAGCTCTGTTAATTTTGTTTTTTAAACTGTGTGATTAAAGATTTCATCTTAAATTATGTACATGAAAATAATCATTGGACATAAAGTAAACTCCTTAAGTAGATTTTACTTCCAACTAAAGTCAATACCACAAGTAAAAAAATGTCAGGGTGAAGGTTAACGTTATGTATGGCCTTTACTTATTTTAAATGACTTAACATTATGTATATAATGATCTACTATTATATGTGATGTAGGCATGACTAAATATTATGTTTAGATGAATTAAAAATAGTTTTCAACTTAGTTATAGTAAATTTTTAAATTAATATTTTTTTATTAACTCATTGGTTTTATACTTAAGTGAATGGGGGTAGCAAGTGCATTTTCTTTTTCAAATACAGTACATAAACCGGTATTGATATTCTATCCATCTTTAATGGCAAAATAGTCATTTCCTTAATCCGTTTTTTTGGGCCAAAATTTGTTATTGGTGGGATTAAAATTTAAAAAGAATAAAAACCCAACGGGCCCATTTATCTTTATCATTCTGGGCCAAGAATGGACCTCGAAGTACCCGATTTCTGTCTGTAGCCCACAATCTCATTCCCCCTTCCTTGCTTCCTCTCTTTCTCACCCTCACTCTTATTTTCCAGTTCCACTTTCTCTGTCTGTCTCTCTCATGGCGAATCTAGCACGCTTCTCCAAGCGAGCCCTACGAAGCGCGCACTCGCTCGCAAGGCACGCGCAACCGCAACAGCAGCCGCTGCCTCAGCTACTGGGCGCGGAACGCGCTTTCTCAACGGAGGCGGCGAAATCGATAACTCCGTCGCCGGATCGTGTGAAGTGGGACTACCGAGGGCAGAGGAAGATAATCCCGTTGGGGCAGTGGCTCCCGAAAGTGGCGGTGGATGCTTACGTGGCACCCAACGTGGTCCTCGCCGGCCAAGTCACCGTGTGGGACGGAGCCTCCGTTTGGCCTGGTTGCGTTCTCCGCGGCGATCTCAACAAGATCAGCATCGGATTCTGCTCCAACGTTCAGGAGCGCTCCGTTCTTCACGCCGCTTGGTCTTCTCCAACAGGTTAGGTTCCCATTCCAACACATTAGTTCTCTTTCCGTTCATCTACCTTGGAATTGGAAATGTGAATTGTGGATTTGTTCTTTTGTTACTAGTAGTTATGAAATTCCTCGAAATCGTGTTTCGGTGTGGTTTAATTTAAGCATTTTGAGTTATGAATATAACTGGTGTGCCTTCCTCGGTGTGTTTCATGGTATTGACACTTGTATTGTTTTAGGGAAGATAATGGTAATTCTTGGCCCTGATTCATTTGAAAATCAATCAGCTTCTTCAAAGTACTTGGAGTTTGGTACATAACTGGCTTCTAAGTTCTAACATCAAACTGTTCCAAAAGAAAGTAAAGAGATAAGTGAGGTTGATGTTTTTGGTATTCTCTACGCCCACTCAAAATTTTCTGCCCACGCATAATGACATAGGGCTATGCTTGTTAGTATAGGTGTTTCTTTGTATTTCATTGGATAACTAGTAAGACCTTGTTTGGATAAAGTTCTACCTAAGCAAAGAAAATGAGAAAAAAAATGAATTGGACTTTCCTCATAAGCTAAAATTAACAATCAATGTACACACTGTGGTTTTCAGAGAAGATAATTTCGTAAGTTGATTATTGCTCATGCGAGATGTTCAATTCATTTTACTTTATCTTTTTTCCCTGTAAGTGCTGATAAAGAAGTTAATCTAAACAGGACCAACTTTAAAGAATAAAAAAAAAAGATACTTGGATCCTACTTGTCTACACTATACATTTCAATTTCGAGGATAAAATAAGTAATCTCAATCCTGGCTTAGAAAATCAACCGTCAATACCACACGCATAACAAATTATAAATGTGTTGAAATATCAATAGGAGATGTTCTCATCGATGACCGAGATTACTTATTTCATCGTTATTCACTTTATCGGAGCCAAATTTAAGAACCTTTGGGTGACATGATGCAGCTTGTTCCATGTAAAATTTTCGTTAAACAATGTTGTACCAAATAGCATTTTTGTTACTTGGCCTCAAATCTTTCCTTACCAGTTGACATCTGCTTGTATAAATATGAGTTTCCTTAAATGTTGAGAGCAAGATTGTTTCTGTCCTGTATAGACAATAGGATTGAACAATTTTCTAATATTATTGAAGATTGTAATATCTATCTTTTTTCTTACATTGAGCCAAAATATTTACTTAAATATTTTTGGAGAGTGGGGATGGGGTGGAAGTGGAGTTTGACACAGATGCTTGTTTGATTCGACTACTTCTCTATGCTAGGACCTCGATCTTTAGGTGACGTGGGTGGTATGCTACAAAGAGATGAACCATACTTGTGCATGTGTTTTGGTGTTGTTTGAGAAATGTAAATTTGTTTGAAGCAAAGATACATCTGGTCATTTATGTTGTTATTCTGAGTCTGGCAAGAGGGCACCTCGAGGGTTGTGTCCCAGACTGATAGAGAGAAAATAACTACGTACTATAAAATACCTAGAAGACTACCTTTAAAGCTAAAGAGAATAAAATAAGCATTCACCTTTTTTCATTCATTCATAATAGGTAATGAAGATTCCACTTACAATTATGTAACCTAAAACATGCCAACAGTTGAATAATGATCCTATAAGTCTTCCGCCTTTAGGAAAATTTAAATATAAACTAAATGTTATTCTACTATTCTAATACCACCTTACAAAATCTTGAGTTACTTTTTCTTCCTTTGGACCTCTCCAGGCCCATCCTTCGAACCCTAGTCAGCTGAGTTTCTTCGGGAAAATTAGTCTTTATCCTTGTTTCAAAATGGAAAGTAATTGTTTTACTACTCCTTCTCTTCTCTATATACAGCCAATTGACAACCCTTTTCTAATATATAATAATTATAACATTTGAATTAACCAATGATATTTGGACAAGTAATTAAGTAAGCACTTGTCAAGTGGTTGCACAGGTAATATTTATATCACTACTCTTTGAAAATAATATCAGAATGTAATGTTCATTATTAAGCTGTTTACTGTTAACTGGAGTTAGTTATCAGCATACTGTGGAATTGTTTATCGTCAAGTGGAGTTGAATAACATTGCAGTTTCCAACTCGATTTGAGATCCTTGAAAATTTCATATGGTATAGACTCAATTGTAGTTTATAAATGTGTTGCTCATTCATTGTTTATACTTTCTTCTGCGAAACAGGCCTTCCGGCCGACACTTCAATAGAGAGGTACGTGACAATTGGGGCATACAGTCTTTTGAGGTCCTGCACTATTGAGCCAGAGTGCATTATTGGGCAGCACTCCATCCTAATGGAAGGTTCATTGGTGGAGACACAGTCAATCCTTGAAGCTGGGTCAGTAGTTCCACCAGGAAGGCGAATTCCGACTGGTGAACTTTGGGCAGGAAATCCAGCCAGGTTTGTTAGGACTTTGACCCATGAGGAAATCGTAGAAATCCCTAAACTAGCTGTTGCTATAAATGATCTGAGCAGAGACCATTACTCAGAGTTCCTTCCTTACTCCACGGTATATTTGGAGGTTGAGAAGTTTAAGAAGTCCTTGGGTATTTCTGTTTGATGCTCTTTTTTGTTATTCTTCTGCGTATCTGTAATCTGGAGTTTTGCTTGTAAGGAAATAAGAATCAAAACAAAGAGCAAGCTTTGTATTCGTTGCTGAAATTATTGGCTTAAAACATCATGTTCTATATAATTGACTGGAGTGATATGTTCAGAGATGAGAATGCATCTTCTGAGCTTTGGCCATTAGTATTTTACTCTGAAATGGACAGGTTCATTGTTTCTCCCTTTTTATCCATTTTCGCAAACAAATATTAATTCTAAATGCCTCTATGTCCACTTGGTCAGTGTCCTTTCAACCGGTACTGTGTGGATAAACAATCGGGTCTCCATCGCTTTCTTTGTCTGCCCCATTTTTATGAACTATTTGTAGGCATGTGCTAAGGAGACGCACAGAGTTCATTTTGAGTTGTGGTTTGAAGTTTCCGTTGGAAAGGTATGAGTAGCCTCGACGATGCTATTTTCAACACTTTCCCCATTGTTTATATTGAAGTAGCGCTGAAATCTTGTCTCACTGTAATGTATGAAGATGCACTATATCTTGTGTGCTAAGAATGAGAGGTGATTCAAATTCCAGCACATCCATGGTTGACACTTGATGCATGCTGACTCTTTTGGCGGTGTACCTCCATTCAGACTGCAGAAGTGGTACTTATAGTTGTAAATTATTGGCTTTATCAATGATTTTAAAACTAAACATTGAATTAGAAACATTAGATTGAGGTTTAATGGTTTAGTTGAGATTGAAATCGAATTGACATTAACAGATCAATAAAATAATAATAGTAGTATATAACAGAATATTAAATTAATATAATATCATTACATTTTTAACTCTAAATGCTAAAATGAGGCATACTTTTATATGTTCTTAACTGTCAAAGTAAACATACAAATTAAGTAAAATGTAATATGTATATAAATTTAAATAGAATACAATAATGACTATTTACAATTTTTTTTTTACTTGTTGATAAAAATAAAAAAAAATTATATAAATTATAATAGTCAGGATTATAAATTATTAAATTATACGACTTATTACCAAAAAATGTTAATTGAAACAACATTTGTACTTGTAATTCTTTTTAATATTTTTTTGGGTCATAATGTATTGAGGTGGAATATTTATCAGTTTTGCTGATAATTAATCTTCATAATGAGATTTGATTGAACCCTTTTGGTGAAGTATTATCTTCCAGTTACTTTTTTTTATTTACAAGATTTAAATACAAAATCTTGAAGGACTTCTACTTTCTCTAAATAGGACATTTTTTTTAATCAAATTTTAATGTTTTCTCACCTATTTTGATCTAATTTGAACAATTCTTAAATGGATTTTACCACTTTTAAAATGTTAAACTAGATGTTCAAGAAATGTTACTTTGACTTTCTGAATGGCTCGAAGCAAATATTCAATATTTACTTAGTGAATTATTCCCTCCTAACTATACCACTTTCAAACACAGGTTTTTAATTCATAAAATTTGAATTGAATACTTTGATTAAGAGAATCGAGTATAGTACCACTCGGACCAATAACTTATGGTTCTTCCCTTTACATGTAAATTATATTCTTCTTACATGTCCAACTTTTCCTTATAATTATCTTGATCATTTTTCAAGCTTATTTTTTATAGTAACGTTTCTGAAAATAATTTTGAAAATTCAAATGATAGTTGGATGAAAGGAAATTCAGTCACAATATACGAAACTCGTGACAAATCCCTCTATTCTAGATTTCAACGGTTTATTTTAATCAAACGAAGACTTTGATGCATTCGTCACACTTAGATTTACACCCATGTCAAAGTTCACTATTCAACAACCTCTTGAAATATGTCAATAATTAAAATTAAAGCACTACAAAAGCGAACTCGAATCCAAGTTATTGTTAGGAGAAAGAAAAATGGGATAATATAAAACAATAAACCGTACAAAGACAGCAATGTTGTGAGAATGGAGATACTAAAATGTGAGTGTAGACCCAAGAATAAGGGGTGGTGCCGTCGAGCCAAAGGGGATGGTCAAAGATTCTTTAAAGTTAGCTTAATTCTTATTGCGTTATTTGTTGTCAAACACATTTTAGTGAGTTTATCTTTGCGATAATGTTGAAGCCATTGAGATGCCCTTTTTGATGAAATTGACTCCACCAACATCATTACATTGTTTTCGACCAAAAATCTTCATTGCAGATACTTTTAGATGCTACTAGCTCCCATGTAATGCAATTTCTTTTTGTTTCCTATAGTTGTTGAAGTGGTTGGATAATGGATATTATGATTCCACGTCTATCAAAAGAAAAAACAAATGCCGGAGGAACCCTCCTATTGATACTTTGAAAACTAAAATTAAGAATTTCATTTGCAGCAGTGGACCACTTTTGGGATATAAAATGTTTTGACTCCACTTTTCATGTATTGGAAGATGAAAAATTCCTAATTAAGAGGAAATTAGGGCGACCTAAAGTTGGGTAAATGATATATTGAAGTTAAAAGAAATGGCCACTTGAACTATAAAACAAAGGTGAGATAAGAACGAATTCATCTTTTAAAAAACCTACATGCTTCATAGGATGGAAATAAATTAGTTCTTACTAATGAAATTGTTGAAATTAGTACGAGATTTTAATGAATATAAGTAAATTTGGAAAATCATTACTTCCTTCTATTGTTACATAATTTTTTATTTTCTTTCTAAATTGTTAGACTTGTTTAATATCCACAATATTTACTGAATTTCTTTTTACCGTTTCTTTAAACATAAATCTCAATTTCATTAAATTAAATGATTTTTAGAATATATATTTGATTATTTATACAACTTGTTAATATTTTTATTTATTGTTTATTTTTTTATATAAAATGATGGATTATCAATTTTAAGTGACCAATCACCTAAACCCTTAGTTTATTGGGTAATATAAAATTTTTATCTTAATAGTTCTTTTTAAATTTTAATTTCGTTTTATTTAAAGAACATTTGTTTCATTACCAAAAAAAAAAAAAAATTCTCTTTTAACCCAATTCACCCATATCTCCAAGTATTTTCTCTCCCATTATAATCTTTGTTACATATTTTTCCATTTTGTAGTTTCGTTCAAACAAACTATTATATTTTAGGAAATGAAATTCTAAATTTCATCAAATTAAAAGTAGTTATTAAAACACGCATTTTGATTATTTCTATTTCTTTTAATATTTTTACTTGTTTATTTTTACATGTATTCTGAATTTCTAATTGGTTTGTGGTTACAACTTATCTTGGAATTATTTTTATTTTTTTATATAGTTATGGTTAGATCCCCTGTGCTTGGATTTGTAAACTGTAATAACTTTTATTTTTTTTTTCCTTTTCATAAGTATAATTTTATCACCGTAATTGTCATATAATACTTTATTGTTATAAGATGCTTCATTTACTGTAATATATTATTGTCATAAATATATTTTTCATCAACATCCAACATAGATTTAAGTTTAAAAGATGAAATATGCATTTTTAAATTGGTTAAGATAGTGTGGTATAGTCTTTATTAGTATAAAGAAAGAGTAAGAAGATGAGTACGGACATTAATATGGATATACTAATTATTTAACAGAGACAAAGATGAATTTTTTACTTCAAAAATAAAATAATTAAATTCACATCCATCTTCCCTTTTGAATTTCGAACTTGAATTGAAAATAAAATTATTCATTAAAACATATAATAAAATATAGAATTTTTCCTTTTCTTCTAAGAGGAGACCGAAAGAAAAGATAAATTTGAATAATGGGAATTAATTGGCACATATGTGGAAGAATTATATAAAACAGCGAGGAAGGAGAACTCTCTTTTTTGTGGATTTCACAAAATCAGCAATTCTAATCTACAATTCATTGGTTGGTGAATAAAAAATAATTTTTTTGAAAACTTGTTGATCAACAGCCTGGAGATTAATTTTTATCTCCAAGGACATGAAAAAACTATATTATGATTAAAAAAAATATACAGCCATCATGCAAGTATTGGATTGATGAGAAATTCATATAATAAATTATAGATATTGACCTCTCAACCAAGATTTCCCCTATATAATCCTATGCGTTTTGTTCTCTTGGAAAGCAACTACAAATGCCATATCAATGGATATTCTTCTATAACGCAGAGGCTTGCCTTATTTCAATGGTTCGTTGTTGGAGGACAAAGATGGCTCAAAACTGGAGCCTATGTTCTTGCACATGTTCTTCACACAAAGGTAGATATTAACTGGTAATGTTTATTGTAAATTTTTTGGTGGGGATGTTGGGACGGCTCAATCAAATCAAATCTCCTAATGACTGGGTCCTTTGCTTTGATTGAGTCGTGCCAATATCAATTCCTGCTAAGCATAAACCAGGTTTTATGTTTCACATTTAAAATATGTTTAATGTTGTAAGATTGTTCTAATGGAAATATATGAATAGCTACCAAACTTCGTCACACACAAGAACATGATGAATGATGAATTTGAACATCAAATATTTCGAAATGAGCTTATGAAATATGACAGAATGAAAACAACTTTAGTTCCTAGTCATTTATTTTTAAGAGAAATAAGTGATCACTCCGAAGAAATGAAAAAATTGAGACCATAATTTTGATAACTTGATAGTAGATAGTTCATGGGTTGATGAAAGATAAATTCAGAGTTTAAATAGTGCTAGAGAAAGAATCCTTGAAATGGAAGATGGGTTGTTAGATTCTATTCCCATTGAAAGGGAAACAGTGGAGGGGCTTCGTTCCCCTGGGATCCATTAGAACCCAAGTTATACATCGACGAAGAATGGTCACTCCCATTCAGGCCCAAAACCGGGTCCACGGGCCCCAAGCTGTTATTGTCATGCAGGCTCAGGCCCAACGGCTGCATAAGGGGCGAATGCGGGTTCACCATTTGGGTCAACCCGTTTCCAGGACTGTGCGGCTGTGGTGATGACAGAAGAGAGAGAGCACGAGAGGAGTCGTGGACCGAGCTTGTTAGGTTATCGCACAACATTTTGCACCTAAGCCCACTGCTTTCGGAATACGGGCCGGTCCTCAGAAACATCTGGGCCTGGCCCAGAGAACCACCCGGGAGATGTGGGCTTTGGCTGTTGAGGGCGTGGTCACCTTGCATGAAAGCCAATTGCTTCCCTTCTTTATACCCGGTTGGAGAAGATCCAAGAAAAAGCTCACCTTGGTTGTGCCCATGAAGCCTAGCATCACCGGAAGCAACAATTCCACCCCATGTGGGATTCATCACAGTAGTGGATGGGTATACATGTGAACTTGAGAAAGGTAGTAGCTGGGTACCTGCTTAAAATTGATCACAATGGGTAAGTTTCTTTCTACTAAAAATAACGTCTTTCTAATAAAAAAGTGATTTTTTTAACAATTACTTGTTTCATTAATAAGTTAAGCAAGTGGTTCTATAATGGGGTGAGGAAATTTGTATAATTGAATTTTGTACTATTGATGATTGGTACAGAAATTGGGTGTGTATGGGGAGTGGTAGCCAAAGGTGGTGGTGCCAAAGCAATAATTGAGGGATGAGTGTGTATTTTTGTCGAGAAATGTCGAAACCGTGTAAGAAAAACTGGTGGTGTCGCAGAAGATGTTTAAGCAAAGTAGGTACCTACTTAATAGAGATAAGAGTGTACTAGGATGGGGTGTGTCTATGTGAAAAGCAAAAGGGTTTTGTGTTGTGTGTGTAGTGACACGTTGTTGTAGTGGGGAGTGGATAGTGATTTGGGTGGAGATGAATGGAGGAAAAGAGGGATGGTGGCAGCGCACTGAGGTGGCTAAGTGTATTGTGTAACTGTGTTATTTCTTACTTTTAAGATTTGTGTACCTACGTGGGGATCCTCAGCAAATGTCTGCTCCAAATCTAGGCACACATGGGTCCACTCAGATAATGTAGGTAGAAGTGGAAGCTAACCTTGGTAATTCGACAAAAAACTACCAGAGCGAGTAAGAGGTTCTGGTTGGGGCTTTCTTCTCCGTCGGTTGTGCCCATCTAACCGCTTCCTGCAGCTCCTTTTCCCCTCATCAAATTCCTCCAGTGAATGGAACCTACACAAGTTCATCATTCAAACAACTCCACTCTGGTAACATGTCATGTCAACTTCTCAACCAAAATGCACATCATAATACTCTTCAAAAATACCTAATCAGGTTTTATCAGCACAATAATGCACCCCTCACCTCTGCACAATCTACCGCTATGGGGGCTTATCAATGCATCATCCCATCAAGTACAATTAACACCACTTCAATGACATCACACACCCTGGTCTCCTAAACTAGCATCACACTCACTGTAAATTTAATTAACTATTAACAACTCTTTTATGCACAAATTCCACCTCAGCAGGGAACTATTTGTCTTAATCTGGCACAGTATAGTCTCCATCACTTCATATTCCCTTTTTTGCTTAGGATTCCGCTTCTCCCTCTCCCTCTCGAACGCTAAATTAAAACATTAGACATGTATTTGGTATTTATTGGTTTAATTGGCACAGATATGACTCATATTTACAATAAAGGTTTGAATCTCATTACCAATACTAAAGACTTTGTTGGTGAGTATCTTGAGGTCTAGCATGAACCGACAAGGTTTTGAAACCACTTTACTTTGGTTACCAAAGAATGTATGATGTAAAATTCAAATGAGAAATTTGAAGCAAGTGATGAGATAGATATAGAGATATGAAACATGCACCTGCTACACTGCTGGCAGAACCTTTGTTTGTGGCCTCCAATTGTGACTTGTGCAGTTTTGGAATGGACTTCGCAGACCTTATGGCGCCTATGATAGTCTCTGCAATTGGTGAGATCAGAGTGGCACCCATCTACAAGGCATGACACTGTTTGTGTCCCGTTGCCAAGGGCACGAGCTCTCTTAGATGACCCAGAAGATGAAGATGTGATTTTGGAGACTCCTGCAGCATCTTTGGACTTGGTCAACACTGATTCCATGCCAGAATTCCCCACTTGCCCAAGCTTCAAGTCAACTGAAAATTCCCCCTTACTTCTAAACATTCCATATCTGCTTGAGCCTTCCATTGTTTCCATGTTGGGTAAGTTTGCCTGATCCACTTCACTCAAATCCCAAGAAGGTGCTTTCAGATTCCAGTCCATACCAAAAACACTTCCACTTTTTCAGCCCCTCTTGTCTCTCTTTGCTCCCCTTTCTGTATACCACACCAAGATGCTTTCAATTGCATGGAAATTCAAAACACAAAATTAGGCAGGGAGAAATATTGATTGGACTAGACCCTCATAAAAAAGAAGGTGAACCAAACTTCATGAAACTCTATCTCTCTAACTCATTCATGTGCAACAACCGAAATTCTATTCTACAAGATTTTTAAAGTGGGAAATTTATTAAAAAATAAAAAAGACAACCATAAAATAGGCTCCTTATATGCAACTATATTGGACATTTGTTTGTCCGTATTTAGCAAAAAGGAGAGAGAGAAGAAACCTGCACCAGAGAGTGGTGAAAACACGTAATAATAACTAACAACACTACCAAGTTGAAAGAGTTCCAAGGAAATCGGAGTTACAATTCACAAAGTTACCTACATGATATATTGACGCAAAAAGATATTAAAAAGGAAAAACAAAAAGCACATTAAAAGAGAGAAGTGAGTGTTTAGACAACAGTATCTGAAGGATACTTACTTCTTCCCTTCACCACCGAAACCTCCACTTAGGAACCCAATTTTTTCCCCTTTTTTATGTTTTTTAAAATAATAATACTCAAAGGGACAGAAAGAGTGAAGAATTTATGTATTTAGAGAAGGAACCCCACAAAGCATACCTTGTTAGCCACTTAAGAAGGTGAAAGTGTGGATTTGTGCAGAGAGAAGTGTGGATAATGAGTTGAAAGTTGAAGTTGATACTAGGGAGAGGGAGAGAAGAAGAAGAATGAAACCCAAAAAGGGTATGGATGATGTGCTGTGTTTAACAGGTAAAAGTGAATATTTTAACAATTTAAAAAAGCATTTTCCAAATATGGGGCCTCTTGCGGGTATTGTAAGCTTGAGAAAGAAAGGAAAGAAAGGAGATATAATAAGGACAGGGTGTTGGTTGCTTTCAGCTTTTTTAGTCAGGAAAGTGAAGTACAAAGAATGGATGCTCAAGACAAGGCATGTGGCATTGTGTTTCACATTTCATGGCATGTCTTTCCTTTATTAGGATTATCTTCCTGTTTTAGATTTCTACACTACAGTAACACCTTGTTTAACTGTCACCCAACCCAGAACTAATAAATAATAAACATGTAACACAAGGATGGCCTATTCAAATAAACCATGAAAATAATATGGTCTAATTAGACATTTTAATATGTACAAAAATAAATCCAAACAAATTGTTTTGGACATTCCAAGCTGCTTAATCAACTGGTAGATTGTTTAGATTATTCACATTTTTAAGAAGTAAACCTCCTTAGGGGTTGAACCTTCATCCTCTCTTTGAATGGAAGTGTACGGCCCGTTGCTTTGTACTGAAATCTCAACCAATAATAATGTTTCTCTATAGTTGGATCATATAAATACAATACAAACTAGGTTAACGTAAGAAAATTTAATTCTTAAACTGTCAGTTTAATATTTATTTACTGATACCTTTTACAAGGATTATTCTACCTTCAGTTAAAAACAGAAAAATAAACTTAAAATAGAAGATTATACCGAAACTTAAGACTAAACGGAGACAGAAAATTCTCATAAACTTATATAAGAAAAAATAGGAATGAGATAATTTAATTTCATAAAATATTTTATGATGAAATATATTATTTAGTAAAATAAAATTTTAGAACTTTATAAGTGTAATTAAATTATTTTAAAATAGAAAATTTTAAATTTTACTTTTAAAAAAAGCAATGCTGGAATTTGTTTTAAGTGTTTTTTCTTCTTTTTTTATTTTCTTTTAAACTAGATTTAGGGGAATGTCATGGTTTAACCATGACTTATACATTGTTGACTTCACCAATATTAGGTATTATAATTTCAACATTTTTTCAAATATCAGAAAAAGGTTTTCTTTATACTGAGGTTGATTGTGTTTATTTTTCACATGACATTATCAGATTATTTTATTATTAATTTTAGGTCAAAGTTACTTTTCATCGATGTTAGAAAGTTTTTTTTTAACATTAATAGTGTTTTTTTATTGATGTGACTCAAATTTTCTTGAGCTTATATCAAGTTAATTTTCAATTAATGTTAAGTCGTGTCTTTTTTTTTTAAATCAATGTCAATTATAATTATTATTTTTAAATAATATAGGTTGAAGTTATCTCTCCGTTAATATTGATTGTGATATCTTTTATTAATATTATTAAAAAATATTTTTTTATTTACATTGTTATGATTATTTTTATTGTTATTTTTAGTTTAACATCAGTTCAAAAAATTTCTATCAATGTTAAGAAGGTTATTTATTTTTGGCAATGTTCATCGTAGTTTTTTTGTTATATATCTACACTTATTATTTTTATCAGTAAAAGTAATGTTTTTCTTTGTTAAAATTTTTCTCCAATGTTAGTTAAGAAAACTTTCAATCAACATTAATTATATTAACCTAAATAATTATTATTGATGTCAACTAAAAGAGATTTCTGTTAAATGTTAATAAAAAAATTAAGTTGAAAAAATCTCTAACAAAATTTGACTGAAAAATATCATTAGTCAAAATTAATTAAAAAAATATATTAATATTTTAATTATTAAAAATTATTTAATATTTAAATAAATCTTATATTTTGTGGTAGTGGAAATACTTTATTTAAATAAAAAATCAGTAAATTTGAATTACCTAATCCAAATAAAATATTTAAAAATAAAATAGTTTAAAAAGGGACTGTGTTTTTTTAATTTATATAATTTTCTTTCCAAACACAAAATTAAATCTTTCTTTGTTAATATTTTCTTTAATTTTTAATATTTCTTCTTTAGAGAGTCAACATGTTATTCTAATATAATGTTCTCAGTATTACACAACTAAAGAAAATGAGGTTGTAATATTTTCTTTAAGAGCATTAGCGCCTCGTTATCACCATAAAAGAAATAAATATTGCATAGAAAATTTTAACTTGTGATAAATATTTAAAGTATAAATATTCACTTATCTGAACTTCTAAATCTCTTGAATAAGATGAAATTCAATTGAATTAAGTTTTAAAATAGGATGACGATCATTTTTCTTCCTAATTCGATTAAGATACAGACATGTGAGAATAAGTTACTTTTAATCCATACTTCAAATAATGATATAATTCCATATTCTATATTTAAATTATTCATTACACTTGATTATTATTTGAAACAAAAAAGTTAAACTAAACAAGCATACAAATAAAAATAATATATATAACATCACTCCAAAATTTCACCTAAGAGCAAATTTCGTTTACATGACTTTTTTTTCTCCCATGTAACTCATCCTTATTTAAATAATTAACTTTACATATATTTCTTTTATCTCTTTATCTCTATCTTTCTCAATGTTAAATCCATTGAATAAAATAATGAATAAATACCTATAATTATTATTTAAAAAGTAATTTGGTTCACTAGCTTGCCTTACGAGTTAAATAACTCGTCTAAAATTATCCAATTTAATGTAGATCGTATTTTTTTCATCTACTCTGATTTATTTTGCTAAATTTTTGAATCTAGACACTTTTAGTCACCGATTAAAATCATAAAACGATAGGAGAGAATTATCGAATTGACATGTGAGAGCGAGGTGTTTTAAATTTTAACAAATGTAGAAAGTGTGTTTAAGAAATGTATTATTAATAATGGTGTTCTTAATAAAAGGTTTTCGAGAATTATTAATCATTATCTGAGAAAGAAAAGTCCCATCAAGGGCATGTTTATATTTAGGTGGGAATGCGAAGGTGGTGGTGTAGAGTGTAGCCCACAGAGGGGAACAAAACAAAACAATTGAAATTTGAAAATGAAAAGCTGAGGTCTAAGATGATTTAAAAGGAAAGAAAAACAAAGAGAAAAAAAAAAAAATCTAAGGTTGGGTTGTTGTACTGTAGTTTGTTGGCAGAAGGCTAATGATGAGGGCTGGTGGTGGACCTTTAATTCAGAGGGCTCCAGGTTTAGATGCCTTCCTCATTTAACCCACAACAATTATGACACTCAATAAAACCTTCACACACCAAAACCTCCATAATTCCCATTTCTCATTCTCACCTTCATCTAACAAAATCTATCATCACCTTCATCATATACCACCCAATTTGTAAGAAACTCATAAAACCTGTTATGAAAAATAATAAGAGAAGAGTCTTAACACATTGAATTTATGATTTTTTTAATATATTATTTAACTTTTATATTTTTATTTAATAAGAATATAAATTCACACTTAAATATCTAATACAACTATCTATACAAAATTACTTTTCCTTTTCTTCTAAAATTTTTTTTCTTCATTCAACTTTTTCTCTTTCAAAAACAAAAACAATGTTCACCATTTCTCCACGTGGTTAGATTTGCCTAGAATGACTGCATTGATCGGTTTGTGCTCAGTAGAGAGTTGTTATAAATAACTTCTTTAATTCGGTGAAGTCAGGTATCCAATGTGATTTTTAAACGTGATGAATTTATATATATATGTCAATGGATTTTATCAACTTGACATGGTCAATGACACAAAAAAAATGGTGAAGTTGAATTTGTTTTGATAGGTGAGTGTGAGAAATTTTAAGTCAATTAGACTAAAACATGAGTTTAGTGTTAGGTTTATCTATCATAATTCTGTAATATAATAAATTAAAATAGGTTATTAGATGTGAGTTGTGAATTGACCAACTAAATAATAAAGAATAGATAAATAAAGCATCTATATAATGATATTGGAATAAGTTAGTTCATGGATAAAAGTGGTTTAATTGAAATAATATTTAAATTTAAAAGTTATAAATCGAAAAAAAATATTTATTTAAACTTTATCTCGTAAATTTTATATTTTTGAAACACTTTTTTTATCTTCTTTTTATATTTATAATTTGAAAGAGTGAAAAAATTATAAAAATAAAGAGAGTGAAAAATGAAATTATTTATATTAAAAGAATGGGAATGAAAGATGAAGATAAATGAATAGAAAAGTTTGTAAAAAAATTTGATTGAGTTTATTGGTATAATATATTTAAAAATTTATAAAATAATTAAATTATGCTTGTTAATAGAAATTATTATTATTATTAATTTTATTATTATATAAATTTATCTTATTATTATTTATTCTTATTATCTTTTTGTTTTTATTATTATATAAATTTATTTTATTATAATATATAATATAGTAAATTACTATATTGTATAATACAGTAATCAATTATAGAACATAAATCAATTTATTACGTTATACAGTTTAATCGATTATGTTATATAATATACTCAATTAATTTTGTTATATCTATATTCTGTACAGTAAAAAAAATGTATTTTAGTAATTTTATTTGTTTAGTTGGTTTTATATATTCCTTTTCACAAGTGTAAGAAAATCTATTTTGCAAATCAACGGATGCAAACGGGACATTAATATAAAAATACAATGGTATAATTAGATTATTGGCTAGATTCTTTTATGAATATATTTGGCCTTTTGTGAGAAAAGTGATTTTGGATTAATAAGTGTGGTTAAGAAAGTTTAAAAGTCAGAAAGAAAAAGTTACATGATTTTTTAATTCATCTTAACTTTAATTTTAATTTTTGTCATTGTTCTTATGGGGTTAAGCGATTATAATAATTAATATTTTATAATATTAACTTTAATAGTTTATTTTCAGTTTTCAGTCTTAACTATTGATATGAATGCTAAAAATATATGTAAAAGGTAATTCTGTATTAAAGTCACTTATCACATAACAGATATTAAGGTTTACTAGATTAAATAAGATTTATTTAATTTTTTTATCTTATTATTACTTATAGGAATATTTAATCTAATGGAATAATTATCTTTTGGTTGTTATCAGTAAAAAGAGACAATCTGTTTTTTATCAGAAAAAAAAATATAAAACATATAAAAAGTTGTTATGCTATATAATAATATAAGTAATAGTCAACTACTTATTTGAATAACTTTGTTAAGATCAAATATTATTTTTACTGAATAATAAAGTCACAATATTTTAAATTAAAAGGAATTCAAATTCTTAGAGTTTTTATATCAACACTATATATATGATAATGATATTTTAGATGTATGTCCTAATGACATATAATGAAATAATGTATTATGTAAGAAGATATTAAATGATAAAAGTGATGGATATTATAGAATATATAAGATTATAAATGATCCTACGTAGTATATTAAGTAGTATATTAATAATGGAAGATTTTAAATATCTCACATCAATTATAAATGAGGTTTTTTGTAGTAATTTATAATGTGAGTGTAAATTTTATTTTACAACTCGGTTTTGTAAGATTTAATTAGATTTAAATTTTACCTCATGAAATGATATTAGAATCTATCCTAACACGGTTGGTGGGTTTATCGGGTTGCTATCGTACTCTTAAATAAATTATTATTATTTTAATTTGTTAGTTGTGATTAATAAATTATTATCATTTTAATTGATAAAGTTATAAGATTATTAATTATTTTAAAATAAAATAAAATAATTATTGTTAATAATATTATTATTATTCTATAATTTTATTTTGATTACCGTTATAATTTCAATTTTATTATTATTATTATTATTATTTAACTATTTTTATTATTATAATTATTATTTATGATTTTATTATTATATTTAGCTTTTAACATTTTATTTTTATAATTATCTTATTTTTATTATTATTTTATAAATTTATTATTAATATTTTTGTTTTTATTAATATTTTATTATTATTATTTTAGTAATTATTAATATTATTATGGTATGTTATATAATTAAATTATTATTTAATAAATTTATTTTGATTATTGTTATAAATTTTAATTTTATTATTATTACTTTTATTATTATTTTTATAATCTTATTAAAAACTAATATTATTAAGACTATTATTTTATATTATATGATTAATTATAGTTATTATATAAATATAAATATTAATATATTAATAATCAAATAAATATAAATATAAAACGTTTTGAAAAAATCTTCTCGCTCGCAAATCTTCGGAGATGGCAAAGAAAGTTTATAAAAAATATTTTGCTTCATTTTTTTGTGTTTTAATAATATTTTTTTCTTCGAACTTTCAACTTTTCTCTTATTTAAGACTGAGATAGTATATTAGTAAAGCGAGGGAAGAATAGATGATTTTAGAAGTGAGGCTATAATATTATTTGAAGTATAAATGTGCATTTTAGGATGTTGTGCATCATGTTCATTTGAGTTTAACTGATTGAAGTGATTTGGAGTTTTGTAGAAGGCATGATGAATCGTGAAAGTGATAGATATCATGAAATTTATATATGTAAAACGATAAATGATGATTTGTAATATGACATAGTATGGATGATTTTGTTTGTTGTTAGAAGTGAGATTGTAATAATATTTGAAGTAAAAATATGCATATTTGAAGTAATTTGAGTTGAAGTAGATTGAAGTGATTTGAAGTGTTGTAGAAGGCATGATGAATGGAAAGACATAAATAGAAAGATTGAAGGGCATTGGAAAGGATGAAGGCATAAGACATGGAGAATTGTGATGGGACCATCTATACAAACAAAGAGTGGATGGGGAAATGCCATGGACTAGTCAGTGCCACTGCAGGCTTTTCGAGACCAATTATTACCCATCCCTCTTCTCTTACACTCCATATCTCCTCATAACTTTCTTAATTCAATTTCAAACTTTTACCATCTTTTTTAATATATTATCTTCATTAAACATAATATTCACTGTGTACTTAATTTTTTTTTTTTACTTGTTATCATGTTTTATGTTTAATCAATTATATGTTTTGATTTAAGTTTTCCTTAAAATATTTGATTCAAGTATGTTTTAGAAAATAGATCTTTTTAATCTCTCAGTACCTTTTAATCAACTATTTTATAATGATGATGTATTATGTCCGTATAAAAGACGGAAAACCATTAATAGATATCTAAACAACAGCAGGATGCCAGGTAATTTGATTTAATATAAATTGATTAATTTATTAAATACTTAATTAGAAAAAGCTATTATATGCTCGAAAAAAATAAATTATAAGTTCCAAGACACAATTACTTATCGCAAACTAAGTCATAAAAACTTTTAACTACTCTCTGTAAGTCTAATAAACAATAGAGAACATCCAAAATTCATTATATTTCATCTTTACAGTACACCTAATATTACCTTTTCGGTAAATAATACAATTACATTATTTCATCAACCATCAACTCAAAATACATTTCACAGATCATTACTCACAACTATATTTTTTATACAACATAATTCATTTAATAAAATCAAACAATCCAATATTTTAACATGTAATTTAATATTTTATATACAAATGTATACACCACAATTATACCCATTTAATAATAAAAAAACACTTACTTAAAATCTCTAAATTAATTTTCCTTATGAGGTTTTAACTCGAGTTAAAATCTTCATTTGAGTAAATTGTTTTCGCTTAAACAAGAATCGAGCCAAAAACAAATATTTTTTACTGTATAATCTTCACTTGATCTATGTAACACCACACCAAAGGCTTAAATATAAAAAAAAATATTATATATATAACCATAAATTTTAATAGAGTAATTCAAAATATAATTAATCTTTGCAGGGAATTGAATACTTTATATATTATAAAAAAAACATCAATTAACTATTTAAATATAACTTCATCGCTAACTTTAAATATATCCTGTATAATCTATTATTATCACAAACACAAACAAACATACAATAATGATAAGTTAATTATTTGAAACTTATTTAAAATAAAAATTCCATCAATAAAAATTAAAATCAAAGTCATATTTCGACATTTTATAAATACTGGTTATACTTTTAAAAGACTCGTGCATTTAATAGATTAAAAGATTAGTACCTATTAGATGATCATTTCTAATTGTAAATTCACATAGTTCCCAACCAATCATAACATCATATGACAATGTAAATTTATATATTTGTCCTAACTAGTTCTTTCAAAATGCAATTTTTAGTTAAATAAATCTCCTTCAACTCTCATCTCTTCTACTCTATAATACTATTTTGTAACAGATATAAACACATCACATGCTATTACTCATACATGTTTTAATAAATTAAAAGAATTATCAAAATTAAGAAAATAAGTACATTAAAAATTCATTGTAGTACACTGTTTTGTGCTTGACCTAGGAAGTTGTGTTGACACCCTTGCATAAAATTTTAAGTTTTCAAAATTTTCACTTTAATCTCATAGTGCACATCCTCTAAATTAATCATATATCATCTTACAACTTATTTATCCAACTTAAAAATTGTATCTATCAAATTATCAATCACAGCTACTACGATTACTCTAATTTGCCATTCTATTTCCAAACTAAACTTTTCATTTAAAAACACTTCTATCCACTTTCTTATAACTTACAAACAAAATTAAAATCTTCTAAATTTTCAAAATCAGGATAGTGAGACTAACGATACTAGAGTTTTTTATTTATTACTAAAATAAAACTAAATTAAATAATAACATTAATTTTCATACTTGCCAATTAAAACTACACACAATATCTCCAACACAAACACATTCACTTCTCAAAACCTAAACACTTAAGTTGAACATAAAATATAACATTTATCTAAGCATGTTAGTTTAGTTTTCCTTACGTGTCTAAAAGGAGGGTCACCTATAAAATATTTCAAACTACAACTTGCAAGGATAACTCAACCTACAATATATAATTATAATTTTAATCAACCATCTAAATGTACCTTTAGAATCTAAACGAATGAAAATCATTTTTAATATCTGTAATCAGACACATGCAAAAAATGCACGCATATTTTAAAGAAAATTCTAGATTGATTTAAGACGAATAAAAATCATTCTTAATAATTATGAGATCACGCGTACGGAAATACACACAAATTAAAAAAAAATTCTAAACTACACAGCAACAAGATAAAATTTGAACTTACCAAAACTAAAATTATGATTTGTTAACCTTACTCTACGTCACATAAGAAATTTAATAGAGACTTAACAAAAACAATATATTTTTATAAGAGAGAGGATAGAGAAAACTAGGAGTTAATTTTTAAATTTAATGATATATAAATTGGAAGATAATTTTTAAATTTAAATGTTAAATAGTATAATAGAAATATGCATATGTATTTTTAAAATTTTAAATTTAAAGTTAAAATGAAAACAATCTAAGATGAGATTTTTGACATAAAATCCGCAGGATGCAATTACTTATTTATTTTATTGTGCGGTCTATAATGACTTATTTTTTTTTCATTGTTATCATATTTTATTAAAATTTAAATTATGAGTAAAATGCACAAATATCTATTAATTAGTTTTATATGAAAATAACTTATTGATTATTACTACAAATATATTTTCTCAGTTTAACATGAGTAGAAAATAAAGAACGAGTGTGATTTATTAAGCAGGTTTAGAAAATTTAGTTTCACATTAAAAAGGTAAGCTGGTCATGGTAGTATTATATTTTATATCATTTTTGTCAAATTTAAGTTTGGTCACGACATTGGTTTCTATCTTTGAAAAAAACCATTTTAATTTTTTAAATTGAAAATAAAATCAATTTCTTTTATCATTGACTAAAACTGATATCAAGATGTTAACGAAATATACTTCAAATATTTTAAATCACATCCTTTCTGAATGTATTTTTGGGTAAACTAATTTGAAAATATTTAGTGTACAAGAGGATGAATTTGGAGGGATGAAGATTATTTGATTGACCTAATTTAAAAAAATGAATAAAAAATGATTTACAGGATGATATCTTTCATTAGGTGAAGAAATTTGAAGAGATAAAATTTAAAATTACGAAATAGTTTTTATAAATAAGGTGTGAAAATTACGAAATACTCTTGCAAGTGAGTTATGATTTTAGAAATTACAGAATACCTCTTTAAGTAGGTTAAGGGTTTGTCATGTGCACAAGGGTCAACTAGTAATTTCATAAATATATCAATTAAAAAAATTAAAACATCTATCAAATCATTCATAAACTTTCATAATTAATCTCCTAAAATCCCTTGAAACCTTACCATCTATCCATTCATCAAAACAACTTTACTATCCAAACACAATCCACTCCAATCCTTTCAAATTCATTTATTTAAATCCACTCCCTAACCAAACAAAACCTAAATCCTTTTCCAAACAAAACCTAAATCCTTTTCCTTTCAGTAAAATAAAAAAAAAGTTAGGAAAAATATGTTTTGTTTCTAACATTCCCCTCTCTTCATAATTGAACTAAACAGATGTATTAAAAATTATTCTTTTATAAACAATATATTAAATTAAATCATAATTAATTTTAATAACAAAATAACAGTTATAATTAATTTTAACGAAAAATTAAGATATTTAATTAAAATTAAATTAAAGTATTTTAATAAAAATAATAATAAAACGAGATAATGTAATTTTCAAAATTTCGAAACTTATATTTAAAAAATTCCTTCCTTCCCCTTTCCTTTATTTTATTTCTCTCAAACCAAATACTATGCAGAAATAAATTTTAACTAATGGAAAAGTTTAATATATATTAAAATAAAATTGATTTGTATTATAATAGCTAAAATTAATAATTCTAGAGGATGAAATATAAAAAGGTTACGAATATTAAAATAAAGCATTTTTAAGCCCTAATATTTATTTTACAATTTTTTTAAAATGTGTTTAATCTAATAATAAAAAGAAGGTAAACTAGCCAAAACATTATCTTAGTTACAGAGAAAGAAAGAAAAAAATGAAAAGCTTTATTTAAACCTTGCAACCACCAAGGAGCCAGTGTGACAGATGTGGCCAGTAATTGTTATTGGCTTGAGAATCCCTTGCAGATTTTGTAAAACTGATGCTGCAGGTTCTGCTGTGCTCTCTTACATAGTTCAGCCTTTCAATATTATCTACAAAAGTTCTGATAATTGAGCAAATGAGAAAATAAAATATAGTATTTGAGAGTTATAATGAATCTCTTACATCTTATCTGGTTACTTGGTATTGTCACTGATTGCTCTTATAAACAGTAGTAGTAGGGCCAAGCTTTCAACCTCTTAAGTATTTGTCAGTTCTCTATCTCTTTCTTTCTCCGCACTGTCACCGTCCCTATCAGTTACTGGCCACGTGTACCCTTTCACACACTCACTAGAACAATCTTATTCATGCAATAGTTTATTCAAAACAAGTAAATTAAAAAAGAAAAATAAAGGTTGATAACTGCATGTTGAAGTGTTACACATTAATAAATTACAGAAGCAGGTGTCAAAGAATTACAGATTACATACAGTACAATGCTCACTTACTTGGTCCTCATTTAGGAATCAAAACCTTTGTGTTCAAGTTATAAATATATTCTTTTAAGATTATGAGTTGGAACTATGTTTTAATGCCTTATATAAAATGTTTATAATAGATTAGTTTGAAACATATATCATGCATAAACTATGTGGTCAAAATTAGGTAACACTGAAATATAAGCTCTTAAAAGTAATTACACATTAAGAGTTGTCGCAACCGGGGTCACGACGGGGACGGCGAAAAAAATTTTAAGTTTCGTAGAGTCGCCACTATAGTTTATTATGGAAAACTACAGAAAAACCAAAAATCTGATCTTCGAACCAAACTAAAGTCCGGGAGTCGGTTACGTGTAGGGAAGGTGTTAGC
>Ga0209489_101577_pt1 | contig 47036 bp, 16 predicted proteins | sample SiratrowhiteBW_FD_187527 | JGI IMG/M metagenome (GOLD analysis project Ga0209489, IMG submission 187527) | Root nodule microbial communities of legume samples collected from California, USA - Siratro white BW (SPAdes) (version 2) | ecosystem: Host-associated > Plants > Roots > Nodule | place... | reverse complement strand
ATATATTGTAGTTTAAAAGTTGAATATTTATTTGAGAAAATAAAAAATTATATAAATTTATTTTAATATAAATTAATAATAATATTATTATTATTATTATTGTAAGGATTTTAAATATGAGTTTTGTTTTAGATTGAATACCATATATAAGAAATAAAATTCTTAAACTTATTATTTTAAAGTTTTGAATTGAAAATGATATTTTGATCTCTTAATTATACTTATAACTCATTGATATCAAATATTATTTGACCTCTTACCAAAAACCAAAACCAACAAACAATGCTATGAACATGGAGTAAACACATGTTGTTTTGAATGTTTTTTTTTTCATTGATGTTAAATCTCTACAGGGATTTTTTCTAAAAACCCAATAAATATATAATAATGGTGATAGGCACTCTAAATTAATCAATAGTAGATTGTAGAATTTATTACTCCAAGAAGTCTAAGGAGAGGTGCACTTTATAGTTGGGGAGCATTCATAGTTCAACTTCTTTTCTTTTACAAACATTACACCAAACTAATTGAATGTGCAACTTAGTGCATCAAAATGCATGCATGGCACCATTTTACAATCTTGTGTAAAGTAAGTTGAGCATAAAACTTCCTGACCATGATAGCAAGAAAAAAAACCCTCATTTCCGATGATAAATTAGTGAAGGAATAAGTCTCTTTGAACCTGTGAAGGCGGATTTCATAAAAATAAATAAATACAAAGAAAGAGAGAGATAGAATATGAGAATATAAAAGTGTGCTAAGTGATGACCACTTGAAGATTGTCTTTTGTACATTCCCTTTCATTATCTTTTTTAAGTTTTATTCGATTCCCTTCCCACCAAACCATCTAATGGAGACTTTACATATAATGTGAAGCACGCCTTCTTCTCTTCAAATGTGATGGTTCAAAGTATTCAGACCAACTCTGTCTTTAACAAAAAGTAATTTGTTGTTCTGTCCGCAAATGAAAAGCCACGCATTTTCCATACCCACGGTTTCTTATCAGACTGTCCCTCACAGGAATATATGCCTCCTTATCCACCAAACCCTCGTTCTTTCAACTTTTCCTACTCTATTATTCTTATTTTAGTTTCATTTTTTTTAAACATAAATTTACTTCAATTATCACAACACAATTGTTCTTTCCTTTTTCTTCAAATATGAACTCAAAAACCATGTAGTCAAATTGGAACCAATATGTTAAACTCTAGTAAATGTCAGTGACAAGAATGATGACGGAAGGAACAGAACAGAACGTTTTTTCTTTTCTAGTTGTGTAGATACACACCCCTGCAAACAATAATAAAACAAATGAGAATTTGTTTTTTCTTTTCTAGTTGTGTAGATACACACCCCTGCAAACAATAATAAAACAAATGAGAATTTCTTGTGCGCATGTGTGAAGTTATAAATTAATTGTTGACTAAAGGCAGGGCACCCCAAAAAAATGTATTAAAAAAGACAATCTCTGTCATCCAAAAAAAGAAAGGAAAAACATGTAGATTCCATTTCAACTATTTTTTCTGTAAAGTAAAATTACTTTGTAAAAAAAATTTCATGCTTTCTTTAGTCATTTTTATCTTGCACCTAACTAATTTTAATTTAAGAAGAAAATGTTGCTCAAAGCAATGGTGGACATTTGACGGTGTAGAAGATCAAACAGGTTCAAAAACACTGTACAAGATTCTTTCTTTTGTTTGATACTTACCCATGCATGACTCATGACTATTCATTCATCACAACCCTGCCTCTCTCTCTCTCTCACGCACACATGAATGCACTCCCTAATAATTCAACCCTGTGGTCCCTCCCTACCCCTTTATGACCATGGTGCAGGCATCAATTCTCATCACCATACGAATCATCCAAATAAGAATAATAATTACACCAGCAGCAACAGCAATATTTTAAAGTTTCTCCTAACAACGATGTAAAAAAATATTGATTTTGAATGTGTTTTCTCCATATTTTTTAAGAGAAACTCTTTACCACTTCCTTATTTGGTTGACAAGGCCGACACCACTTTTTCATACCATAAATGCGTGCATGCGACGTAAATACAAGCAAAAAGACAACAGTTACACCATCCATAATAAATAACATGCAACCAAAGAGATACATCATCCAATCCTCTTTAAGTAGTCCATTGTCATACACCAATTACGATACACACAATGCAACCCCATAAATGTAGTAAACACAAGCAAATGTCTGTTTCCTACACTGCTGTAACCATCCTGTGCAAACTTGTGATTGTGAACGAGTGTGCCGCATCAAGTTTCCTCCATCTCTCACAGCCACTGAAAATTTTCTTCATTTGTTTATAACCTACAAAGGATTAAACATGACAAGGATACAAAAAGAGGAAGCAGGTTTTGGGTCCCATATCAGCATGCACTCGTTTTATGGAGCCTTATTTGGAACGACCAACCACCCTTCTCATTCAATGATTCAAAATGCTTCACTTACCATGCTCTGGTGTGAGTGCTACTTTTCTCTTAGACTAAGACACAGACTAATGATTCAAAGTCCCTTTATTTTATTGCGCTTGATACACTGAACACTTCCGTCTTTCCTTGCATAATGCTTAACATAGATTACACTCACTACCAATTACCACTTGATCTACCAGCAACAATAATTCAGAATGGGCTTTACAAGACAGATATACTCAGTATTTCAAACTTAACAGTTGCTCCCACCACAAACTCCTTAACAACCACGACGAGCAACAGAAGTACCACTATAAAGAACTACTTAGTCATAGACAAATGACATGTCTGGGAAAGAATTCTCCAACTTACAAGGCATCAAGTCCGAGTGCCTGAGCCTTCTGTTTCAATGATTTCAAGCTGCGTATTGCATCATCCAGGAGCATGACCGGTCCCTTATCTTTCCCTCCAGGAATTATGCTCTGCAGAATGCTCAGAACATCTTGAATCTTCTCCTTTTTCATCTTCTTGTTGCCAGACAAGGATCCACCGTTGTTGTTACTAGAACATCTAGATTCTGAGTCATCACTTGTGGCTGAAGATTTGTTCATATTCTGAGAACTGGCAGTATCAATGAGTTGTATGTCATCATAATAACCATCCAATAGCTTCCTCTTCTTGGTTTTCCCAGCAGAGCTCACAACTTCATCCACAGTTTCATCCCTAGAGGTTTTGCAGTCATCATGAGTGGTCATTGTACTAGGAGAGTGCCCAGTGCTTGTAACTTCATCATCATCATCATCATCATCATCATCATCATCTTGGGTAGAATAGTCATCACTGTCGGAGTAAAGCAAGGCATTAATTTCTTCTGTGTCTTCATGCATCTCGCTTTCAAAGCTAGTTTCATGATTCTCATGAACCTTGTCAGCCAAAGTTGGCTCAGTCATATGATTCAAATTCAAATCTCCTCTAAGAGAAGGTTCATCGCCCCTCCAATTGTTACCACCATGTAGTTTTGAATGCCAAGAAGCAAGGCACTCACAGGGACTCCCAAACCTAGAACTATAAACAACAGTTGTTTGACCAGCCGTCTGGTCAACGACAAGAAATTGTTTCCGGGGTGAACTAGATTCACCAAATGGAGCAATTTCGTCTCCAAAACCTTTCATATGGTCAACAGGGGTTTTTCCCTCAGCAGTGAAGTTCCGAGCAGGGGTAAATTCTTGTCGAAAGCGAGGCAAACAATAAAACCAACCACCTGGTTCATTGGAACTTCCTAACTGCAAATTAGGTAGTAGTGCAGAGGACGCAAAAGCTGGCATTGTTTCATATGTAGAAACCATATTTACGCCCGGGTTCATGGCTGCAGAAATACCACCTAGCTTCCCTACATCAAGGGGATTCAAATTTGGTGATTGCCATCCTAATTGTAGATTTGGTATCCAGGTTCCACAATCTTCTCCCATTTTATCAGAACAATCACCTAACATTTACAATATACCATAAAAATCAATACAATTAAACTACAAGACATTTTTTTCAATGAATGAATGATAATAGCAACAACAACGTAAAATATACCTGAAGAAAAACGATTTCAACTCAAGAGCTATTTGTTACAAAAGATACTTTGTTTCACGAACAAGGAAAACAACTAAAAGAACCAGCTTAACCCACCCAAACGGAGCAAGGCAAATTACGTGACAGGTTTGAGCAAATGACGGAAATATTCAGCCTGGACAATAGACAAACACAGTTATTAATATGTTCCTTGGCAGATCATGGCATGTGCACAATATAACAAAATGTTGGCAATTATACAGAGGTGGATCACATACCTGGCATTCTCTGAGAGGTTGAAAACATGCTATAACTCTAACTATAATGGTGGAGCTCCCGGCAATTCCATTTTCATGTTTCAATGCCCGAAATCTCGTTTGACTCGCCGCTTGGCACACCATAACTACTTTCCAACCCTCTTCAATTCAAAATGCAAGAACCACACTTTTGCTGAGAACAATTAATCTGATCAACTCCACCCAGTGTAACAGGTTTTGAATTTGATTAAACAAATAAACTATGCCCAAATTACTAAACAAAGTCCAACAACTAACTACTCCTAGAAAAAGGAAGGAAAAGGGTTATTTAGGCGAATTTGTCTATGGAAAATTTTGCTAATGCTACCCTTCAGCTGATCTGACGGAAGTAGCAAGGAATAACAACAAAGAAATTGGATCCCATGGAAACTGCTTTGAGAGAATAGGGGAAAAGTTTAGATCACACCACACAAATTACAGAATCACTTTACAGTACAGATTCAACGAAATCCCTTTGCGAAACACATCAACAGAAAGACTAAGCCACCACCGCATGCTGTTGTGTTCTCACCCACACAAAGATAAAGTCTCCCCTTCTCCTTTACCAACCTCACTCACCAACCTGCAACAACATAATTTTTACATCAAAAACCGTCCACTGATTTTATCTATCCAACATAATCAAAACAAACCACCAAAAAGACTAAAACTTTCAAGGAATCCTGAATCCTACGGAAGTGGGACTCAGTTCAATCCACAAGTTTCCATTATTGAACTAAACTTTTTCCTTTTAAATTAAGAAAAAAAACAACCTTAAAATTCCCAAACACCAAACTTAAAAAGAAAAGTAGCCCAAAAATTATCCTTTGGCCCGGGAAACAAAAAATAAAAAATAAAAACATATACAATTCCAGAAGAATTGGCAGCTAACTATATTATTGTAGGAAAGGGAAACAAAATATGCATAAAATGAAAAACTTACTTAGAACAAAGAGAAGCAAGAAGAGATGGAAAGTAGAGTTGAATGAAGAAAGTGAGAAATTAGAGAGAGAGAAGAAGAGTGAAAAGGGTGAAAGAGTGGGTGAGGAAGGACGAAGAAGAGAGGAACAAGCGTGAATGGGTACAGCCAAAGTGGAAAGTGGATGTGGAAACTCCAACCCACAAGGCAGCACGGGAGTTGAATTATATAGAGCATGCATTGACATATATGCCCTTGATTCAAGTGCCTCAAATAATTAACTATTAAATTAATAATAGAAAGCCAAAAGAGGCACAAAAATTATGAGAAGCAGAAAAGAATTGTGCTGCTTTGTGGCTGTGTGTGGATTGGTATTCATTCATTCATACGTGCGTGCGTGCGTGAGGGGTGAAGAGTGCACGCAAGGTATTAAGTTTACAATCATGAATAATCACAGTAACTTCAATTTAATTCAAGTTTTGGAGAAGAATGAAGATAAAAGAAAAGTGTGTGTGTGTGGTGGCTTGGCCCGTGGATGGTTGTATCATGACGTGACCATGTGAATTGTTTTTTGGTTCGTGATGGGGCCAACTAACCCATGTGTGTTGTTGTTCACCACGCTCTTGGTTCGAACCAACCTTCCCTCTCTGTTTCACTCCACTCTACAATTCGTGTTCAATGTACAAAAAAATACTACCTGGCAATAATTTTATTTTGTTCGATCAAATCACCCCAATATGAAGATTAGTGAACAAAACATTAACTAATGTTGCATCTTTTACTTCGCTGAAGGATTAATTGTGTTTTTGACCTCCAAAAAACATGACTCATGCTTAAAATATCTTGACATAGTTTAAGGGTTAGTTTATGAAATGTTCTGCTGAAATAGATTATGAAAGATTAATAGTTGTGTTTATGTGAGGTGAGAACGAGAACTTATCAATCCAAGACTATATGTTTATGTTTTCTACACGAACTCTTTTTACATGTGAAACACAAGTACGAGAAGTACTATTAGCATAATTATTCAAGATCGAAGATCCTTTTTAAGTTTTGTAAGAAAATCATCTACTCAAATCTAAGTGAAAATAGAAGTAATCAAAAACCTAAAATCATACATTAAACTAAAAAATTGCTTATTTTAATAAAATTTACTTAAAAACTAACAAAATCAAGTGATTTTTTTTTTCAAATAATATGCTAAACCACACATGTACATTTTTTTTTGTTAAACTAAAATTTAGATCAAGGTGATGCTTTTAATTTTGTAACAGTGCCGGATAACTTCATTCTTGCAAGCTTCTAACATGGCTGAATCACTCTGCTTGCCAGCACTTTCATGAGACTAGACTGAAAAGAACATATGTTATATTAGAGTGAATAAATAAGTAGATAAAAGGAAACAACAGCACACCACATACACTGTGAAGTGACAGGGTATGGTTGCACCCAATAAGAAAATTGAGAATGGTGTGACCCATGATTTGGTGGCCTGAAAGAAATCTTAAGCAGAGATGAGATCTGTAGGCACCCAATTAAAAAGGCATTTTAGGAGTAGCCTTATTAAAATGACAATAATATGCATATTTTCATGCCCTTTTGTTTGGAGTGGAGGGAGCAATAAACCAGCCCAATCAAGTCCTCTCCTTTCAACTCTCCCTCACTTTTGGTGGCCCTAAAACAGCTACAACTTTCTTTACTTGTTTAAAAATCCATTTTGGTTTAGATAAGTTAATCAATAATAATGATGATATTAAATTAAAAGAATTCCTACGCACGTCTGAATGTTATTTTATCATCATGGTCACTTTATTTGCCTTTTTTTTTTCAAAAATATAATCCTCTTTTCATATGATGTCAATTAAACCAGTAACACATTTGTAATGTGAGGAGCATGCTTGCTGTGGACCCCCTAAACAACAGCAGCAAATCCCCAGGTTGAAGTCTCATTACAATTTTTTTTATATAAATGCAGTATAAATAATTTTGAGAACACCTCAAACAAATTAAATTATTATTTTTTATTATAAATTATTATTTAATAATTAATTAGCAACTCGCATTATCTCTGACATATCAATTCCCTTTCCGATAATGTGTTGGTTGGTTATTAGTTTATTAATATCCTATAAATGTTGAACTTATAGATTTAATGAAAAACTCTATAAGCATGCATCCTTCGTCACAAACCACCAATAGAAAGAGCAAAAAAATATTCTGTGCAAGACACTGATCTATAATAGCACTTACCATTTGGATATATACATTAATTTCAACACCTGTCCTTTTCTTTTCTTTTCTTCAACACACATGACATGCCATATATTCTACTCTATTGCATGTGAATATGTACTCTCTTCTCTTGTTTTTTTTTTTTTTTTTTTTCTTTCCTCTACTCTTCCTTCATCTGAGCATGGTTTCAGTCAAATCATTCTTCATGTTTAATTATGAAGTGCATAGCAAAGTTAATTAATTAGTGTTACCGTTGAAAATCTCAACTTTGAGAAAACCCATGAATACATAATACGACATTGTACCACAAAACGGCATAACACGACAAAAAGAGGCCCCAATGGGAGGAAGCTAACTAGGTTGGAGCACTGTCTTAAGCCATTGACAAAATCTTCTTTTGTTTCTCTGTTTCGATCCCTATTTCTCTCGAGTTTCGTTCTTCTATCCCTTAACTTGTATTTCCAAAAGTCAACTACAATATATATTATTTAAAATTTGTAATGAACGAGAAAATAATAAAAGAACGTTGTCATTAATTATAAAAGAAATCGTGACAAAAAAATATCATTAAAACTGTTAAAATTAAGCAACTGTGACCCAAAGAAAAATGTAAAAAAAAAAAAAAAAAAAAAAAAACAAAAAAAAAAAAAAAAAAAAAAAAAAAAAAAAAAAAAAACTTTGCCCCAGTTAGAAGAAGTGGGAAAGATGTATGAAAAGAGAAAAAGTGAAAGACGTGCTCTACAAGGATTAAGGATTATGAAAGAAAAGAATTTGGTTTGTTTATGGCGCAGTAAACACGGTCTTCCATGTTTCCAGCGACTAATGTTTCTATTAATCACGTTCAACGCAACTCTCTCCTATCCCATCATTCCTACGTGGGTCACAGCTAAGTACATTTAATATGCTAAAGTAAAAGCACACACGAGTAAACAATCCCAAATTCACATAATTTTGTTCAACGTGAATGAATATTATAGTTCACAACTTTGATAATCAAGGATCACTATGATTTATTTTATCCTTTTTCTTTTTCAACCTTACCCAATACACGGGTCCATGATTATTTTGTTAAACCAAATTAGTTGCATATATATGAGTCGCGTGATGAAAGAGCATAGGATGTGACACATATGAGGGTGGCATTGACCGAGATAGAAAGCGTTTATTTTCTTTCCCATACCTTTAAGCCTCCTTTAAGAAGAAATGGTGTATTTTGGTTTGGTTTTGCTTTTTAGAAGAGGCATTACATTACATTGCATTGCCCATTAAGATGATGCATTTGAGAATGGTGGGGTAGAGTGGGACACGAGACCATGGAGCCAATTTGGTTGTGGATTCTCCAACAAAAATATCCACGCTTGGAAAGCTAAAACAACCAACACCCTCTCCATCCACCACCCCCACTAAAAAGGTTAGTGTGTTTTCCTTTTTTAAAAAATAAACCACAAACCAATGCAAAAGTTAGACCAAAAGGCAAGGAGGAATCCATGTCCCCTTCCTCCTTTGTTTTATATGCCAAATACCATTTGCTTTCTTAGACTTTTATCCCACCTAATCTTTTTTTAATGTCAACACCCTCTTTCCCTTCAAACAAAATGCTTCATTACCACTTTCAATCCTCTCCTTCTATACTTTTCAAAAAGAAACATTTGGATCGCGTTTTCTTTAAACGGCTATGGAAAGTTTAAAAAAAAAATGGGTCGATTAAGTAATCATGTCTTTGGGTTTGGTCATGTCTAACATTTTAATCATCCATGTACATGTGTGACAGGTATACCAACTTGTAATTTTTACGATATATATTTCATGTTTTGTTTATAGAAAAAATAAATAAATTTACCTACTTTTCTTAAATATTAAAATAATTAAAACTAGTATTTTCTTTGAGAGTGGCTTTGCTTAAATGGGAGGTGAACACAAGATAGTGGTTGAACATAATTGAGTTGTGGGAATGGTGGTGTCCCTTAGATGGGAAGGAAAGAAACTATGGTTGATCATATAAACATGCAATGTTAAAGGCAATAACTTCACATCTCTTCCACCATGAGTGAGGCTTTGAAGTGGTGGGAGAGTTTCCATTTGGCAAGGAATCATGTGGTTTTAAAATGTTTGAATACGAGGGTGGTTCTAATAATGTCAGAACCAGTTTCATTAGATTCATACACTCTAGAAATTCATCTCCTATTTTTGGCAAGTCAACCCAAAATATTTTACATATGACTTTATTGTGTTTTGCAGTGTTTCAAACATGCGTCTTCTGTTTTAGCAAAAAAAGTGTAGGAAAAAGTGTAGGGGATGGGTAGAAAATGGGAGAAACGCGAGTAATGCACGTGCATGATAACATATATAGTATAAAATATATTTTTTTAATCTATTAACTATATGTGTTTTTACCTCATTGTGACAGATACTCCTTTATGAATCTTATAATGTGTTTTTGAGTTATAAATTGTCGGTGTTTCTCAAGTTCCATAATCTCTATTTTGGGGTGTGCAAAAATTCAACTGTAAAAGGAACTTTGAAAACTAAATTAGAGTGTTTATTGTGTGTAGAATATTAGATAGGATAACATACAATTTTTTTGTCGCATTTTTCTCATTTTTATTTTGGTTTGATCTCCTTAGTTTGTTTTTAACGATAAAGAGACAAGGAGAGCTGAAAAAGGAGAAAAACAAACAAAAAATATCAAAATGTAAAAAAAAAAAAAGAAATAAAATCTTATACTTTTTTTTATTAAAATCTTATAGCATGAGACTTTTATTTAAATCTCAATTAGTTTAATTTTTAATTTTGTCGCATTAATCAATTCAACAACCAACTTTTCATTCATGTTTATTTATTTTCCATTCTCTTTTTCTCAATCTAAATAACTTAACTTTTTATTTTTCTTTTTCTCTTTCTCTTTTGACCCTCAATTGAAAGGAAGCCTAAATGAATTCTATTAGCACTCTATATTCATCACTAGAGAATAATTATTTTATATATAAGTTGACTTTCGTATATAAAAAATTGAAGTTGATTTTATATAAAATTGAAATTTAAGGTTGGATATGATATCAAATTTGATATAAAGTAACTCATAATTCAACTAACTCAATAAATTTAAATCTTCTCGTACGTATTAAGTGAAAAATGTTCCTAAATTTCTTTGAATCAAAATATTATACTATTGAATTATTGGTTTAATGGAAACCACGTCAATAAAACTTTATATATAGTATAAGTATAACAGTTATATTATTGAGCACTACGTTTATACATAGTATAACAGTTACGTTTTCATAAATATTGCCAATAAACCCTGAGAGGGACATTAGTAGCAATATAGTGGACATTCACTTTACAAAAAAAATTATAAATAGTAGTGTCATGTTAAAATACACTATTATTACTTTATAAAAAAATAGAAATATAAATAAAATATCATATATATATATATATATATATATATATATATATATATATATGATTTTTACATAGATAAACAAATATAATTATATATATGTGAGCTTACAAAATAAATTACATAAATATATTTCAACTAATGGAATCTAAAAACTTTAAATTTGTGAAGTAGAGAAAGTGATAGCATTGTTATCCGAAAATTATACTGAAGCTGAAATGTACGTTCATCTTACAAAGTAATCTCAAATAAACAAGTTAACAATAATAAAATTATTTATATAAATTATACTAATTATCTAATGATAATAATAATTAAAAACACCATTATTATCAAAGACACTAAAAACATCAAATAAATACTTAAAGACTAGATGATTTATAAAAAAACTATATTGAAATTTAATTCTTATTTAATTTCTATCTTAATAATTACTTCACTTAATAGTTTTTACACACTATTATACCTTTTTTAGAGACTTTTCACTTTTTTCTAAGTGGAATAATGAATTTTGATAAATTTTTGCCATTCAATACTTACATTTGCATTATTTAAGAGACAAACAGTAAAATTTTCGATATCTCACTCATAAATATTGTCACTTAATACTTACTAATTTAATATATAAAAGAAATATTATCTCTCTAGTAAATAATATTCAATAACCACTAATTTATTAAATCTTATTTTATTCCATAACATAGTCAATCTTTATAAACAAAAAATAATAAAATAAACTCAAAGAATATAAGATTTTATAAACATATTCTTATAAATGTTAACATACATTTAAACTTTTTACAACACAGTTTTTTAAATCAAAAAGACTATATAATTAAATTAAGTTGTTTTAATTAGTTCACCAATGAATTTTATCAAGTTTGGTTGTAGATTATTTTTGTTTGAGTTAAAAAGTATTCTAATGAGTTAAATTTCAACATGTTATTTACTAGAGAAATTTTTATTAATGAAAATAAATTTTTTGAGTGAATATCAAGCATTTTATATATATTTTATTGTGTGAAAAATGATTCCACTGAATTAACCTAATTATACAATATCAAAACTTTTGACACATGTTCTTGAAGATGCCCAAAGTACCATATTGTTTTCAAAAAAACAGGTACAATTATTTGTATCAAGCTCCAAACCATCAAATTATAACCTAAAGTTAAAATCTAATTAAGATATAGAATCATATTAATGTCAATCCAAACCAAAAATTTTTATAAAGTCAAATTCTAAGATACAATTATTCATCTATTTATTCTTAATTTAAAAGCTACTCATGGTTATACTTATTATAACTCACATAAATAACGCCGATAATAAACTAAGTTCAACTCTATCATTTAAATTTTTAACTTTTTGTACATCAATTTATATTTACATAAAAAAAAGTGACAATACTACAATATTAAAAAATATTCGTACGTCAATTATTAAATACTTATAAACTTTAACTCTCAAAAGACAAAAGTATTTAAGTATAAAATATGTACATAAAAAACAGAATTGTTGGTGTTTTTAAATATCATTTTCAATAGGAGCTTATATTCGTATAACCACAATTCATTTGTCAAAATTTAACACATGTAACTACTTATTAAATATTGGCTTAGACAGTTAAACGTCTTTTACTTTTCATGAATATAAGTATGAGTGAGGTTTATTTCTGGTAACCATTTCAAATGGAAACAAACATGTTCTGTTGGGATAAAATATAACAGCAGTTATGGTCGAAAAAAAGTGAATTGAGATGGTTGTGGAAGACCAAATTATGATAAATACTTATGGTAAAATTCAACTTATGTTTAAGAGGAAGACAGTTAATAATCAAAGTATGAGTTGAAAAGTCACACTAAGTAAATAAAAAGATTGAGTGGTATATAAGAAACAAAGATCCACAAGCATATTGTTTTAAGTTTTTTTTTTTTTAAATAATCTCATGTTATTTTATATGAGTTATTTTAATATATCCTCCAAAAAATTCTCATTATCATTATTTACATGATTACTATAGTGGACAACCCCTCATCCATTATTTATATAAACAAGATAATAAACAATATAATATTAAAATAATATAATTTATTTAAATAACAATTTTCTATTTAAAACTAATAAAAAAAGAAATTAATACTCCTCTTAACCATATATAACTTATTACTCTTTATAATATTAAGTCTAATTAATACACCTTATATAATTCATATTTTAGATAATATTTATTTTGTTAATCATTCATTTTCTATTAGATAATTTTCCTTTTGAATTTAATTTAATTTTATTAAAGAACTCAAATTAAGGTTGGTTTAGTATTTTGCTAAGAATATAATTTTTATTTATTTTAAGTATTAAATTTACACAACAACCTTACAAAAATTAATCCTTGAAAAAACAATATTAAAATACTTGAAATTACCACATCAATTATGCAACATAGATACAATAGTTAAAAGGTAATGCAATAAAAATTAGACTTAATACATCCTTAGATGATGTTACACTTTTATCAATAAAAGTTGTCTATTTCAAATAGTTTAACCAATAATGATGATGTTGATGTTAAATTCAACTTCACATACATATACATATAAAATAAACCTCAATGGAGAGATAGAGTAATGAGAACATAATATCTAATAAAACAATGATCATCTCATCAATAAATATGTGAAAATTGTTAGTGTTGTGCCTCGTAACAAAGGCTAAAATGAGACATTTACCTATAGTCTCATAACTAAGGTTGCATAATAATTCAATGTTGAACATCATGACCTCAATTTGGAGATAAGGAATATCAAACTTACTAAGCTTATATCACCGGAAGACCAACTTTGGTTTCCCTCAAGCCTTCCCCTGTCATAATCTACATGTCACATGATCGACATAACTATGCAACAATAAAGTATGAATAGGTTGCACAGGAAATTCTATTTTAATTTTTTTTCAAGCTCTCCTTTAACAGATAGTGATAACACATCACCATCGTCGACAATTACAACTTGTTCCATATCGTTCTATGAACCAATGTCATCGACTTTTTATCTAGTTTGCACCTTGGATGATGATCCACCTGGTCATAATTTTATTAATAATAATAACAAACTAGCAATAAATAACTTTTTTTAAATAATATGTACATTTATAATGTGCATTTATATCTGCAAATACATTATGGAATGCACCATTCAAAATATGTAGAATTCACATTGCATATTCTAAAACGTATTTTTGAATAAAAATCTAAATTTCAAACAAAATGACAGAAAACAAAAATACACATTAAATACTTAGCTCTTTAATGGTGGATGCAACGACTATGCTCAATGAAGTTATAGCAGCCCCTTCCACTCACAACCAAAGGAAGAAATTTTTCGGTGGATGTAATGGGTGCAACACGAAGGATAGAAGAAGAGGTGAAAGAGAAAAACTAAAAATAGATTAAATATAAATTTAAGGAGTGATAGTTTTGTCTTTCACAAAGAGTGTAGGGTGCAGTTGAATTTTACGGGGGTGCAGAATGCAAAACCCCAGAAAGAGAGAAGAGCAGAATCAAAAAATAAACAAGGAAAATCTTCGAATCCGACCACCATATCTAAGGCACAGTTCCAAGCAGCAAACTCTAGTAAGAAAAAGTGTCACACGCGACTGAACTTCTTAATTAAACTACTAAAAATATCTTATAAGAAAAAGTGTCACATGCCACTTCATTGAACTTCTCAATTAAACCATTAAAAATATCTCAATACATAAATTAGTAACTAGAGTATTAAATTTAAGATGTAAATCTCATAAAAATAAACTGATCCAGGTTAATGTTGTAACATCGCAAACAAAATATATATTAACAAATATACATATATTTCCATCTCAAAACTCTTTCCCTCTTAGTATACACAAAAAAATAAAATAAAACATTAAATATTATCGATCATGTACCATTAAAATATTTCTTTAATATTTCATTTCATCCAATAAAGTTTTCTTACCTCTCACGTCTTATATTTCCTCATAGAAACACGTTATTATTACATTAATAGTTAAATAATAATATAAAAAATAAGTTAATAATTAAAATTTTTAATATAAAATAGTAATAATGTCTATTTTTAGGTTTCATACTTCATATTTAATTATAACATACACATTAAACATATAATAATCACAGTAAAATGCATAATCAACTTAAATATCACTAATAGAAAAATAGACTTTAAGTCTCCTTTTTATGACGGTTAAACAGGCAAACGATATAATCAGCGGTGACATTTTTGTAAATAAATTAACAATCTCACGTCGATTGGCACAAACAACCGTCATTGATCTATTTATAAAAAAAAATTCAAATTTTTAAAAGTTTCAGTAGGCACGTGAATCCCATGTCGGTTAAAAGGCCAGAACCGACGTGTGATTGTTGTCCACTACGTCGGTTACGGCCTCAGAACCGACGTAGTGCATGTTGTATGACAAATTGGGAAAAAAAGTTGAAATTAGGACATACACCACGTTGGTTAATTTCACTTCACTTTTCTTCTTCTTCACTGTGCACGCCCTCTCCCTGTCACTATTCCGACGTCTTCTCTCTCACTTTTCGACCTCCATTGCTTCCTCATTGTACTCCATTTCACTTTCTCTTGTTCGCAAAGTCGAGAGCGTCTCTTTAAACGGTTCCATTTTCGATTTGAACGTGCGTTTGCTTTGAAGCTTTCGTTTTTTGGTTTCTCTTCCATTTTCGTTTGCTTTAACTCATTTTGTTATTTTATTCAGTATTTATTTGTGCTTTGTGGTTTTGGTAGAGTTTGTTTGGCCGAGTTGGGTTCGGTTCGGTTTTGGCGTCACAACTTTTAGTTGGTCGTCTTCTTTGTTTTGGCGTCACCACTGCTCTATAAGAGATGTGCTTTTATCTTATTGAATATACAATCCTGAAGATATTCGTCCTTATGCAGGTTCAAGCAGATGTTATTAGTGTCCTTGTGGAGAAGATGGAGATTTTCACCATGGATTTATTTTCCTGCTTACTTCCTGTGCTCACAAGCTTGCTGGATAGCAAGATGGAAAGGTAATTTTTTATTAATATATTGGTTTTGAAAACTGATGGTGGGATTTGAACACACGACTTGTTACTCTTCTCATTTTTACTCTGTTCTCATTGTACAGACATGCCAAGGTGTCATTGGATATGTTGTTAAAGCTTGTAGCAGTTTTTGGTCCAACAATACGTGCAACTGTTTCAGCACCTCCCTCTCTTGGTGCTGATCTACATCAAGAGGAAAGGTGACTCCATTTTCACATATTATTCTTTTCCATTTCTCTTGTATTTTATATGGAATGAAGCTAACTTTTATAAAATCTTGAGGATAGGCGGGAGTGCTGCAACTAGTGCTTTATGGAACTGCAAAAGATCCAAATGATCCTTCCAAAACTGATACGGTAATCATGCAGTTTTAATGTTGCGACAAATATGTAAATTTAAAACAATTTTGTTCACGTGCTGGTCTCTGTTTTAGAATTTTGAACATTCACTTGACATTGAAAATAACAATCTTAAAGTGGGAAAAGCCACTGTTTTAGAATTTTGAACAACTTTTAATGTGGGAGGATCCGATTGAATTGAGTAACATGATGCTCAGTAGTTTTTTTGAGTACCTGTAATGTGACTTTCACTGACACCTAATTTACATGTAGATTCAGAAATCCATAATCACAACTTCATTTTCTTTTTTGCTGCAGGAAGGGTGGATTATTAGTCAGGTTTGCCCTAGAGTTAAATCTTGTTCTTCAGCAGTCCTAACTGAAAATGTTGTATGAACTTTAGTCCAAATTGTGAAGGAGTGACATGGCTCAATATGCTGAGTGAGAACAAGGTTTAGAGGAATGGGATGAGAACAGGGTTGTATTCAAAACACCTACGTCAGTTATGAGCACCCAACCGACGTAGGTGTTCTCTTTACCACGTCGGTTTTGGGACAAAACTGACGTAGTGAGTCCAATCACTACGTCGGTTGTTAAACCGACGTCTGATTCAACGTCTTCTGAGTCAACGTCGGATCGAAAACCAACGAAAAAAGCCTCTCAAAACCGACGACGAAGACTATTTTTTCTACTAGTGTATCTATTGATCTTATATTAAAATTTATAAACATAGTTTGTTTATATCTCTTAAACATCACATTTAGTTGTTTCTAGAGGTATCATACTCTATATTTGATGGTTTCTAAAGAAGACATATATATTAATTTATACATTACTAATTGTATTTGTTGTCCTATTGTCATTTTTGATGCTTAGACAGAGATAAAAAATATTATTTACTTATGTAATTAGATAAATTTCTATTACTTACAAAACATATTTATTTCTTATATTGCAAATTAAGATAGAAATTTTTTGTCGACTTATACCATCTCATACATTCACCAATACATAATATATAATAAGACCTTATATTTGTAAAGATTGGGTTCATGTTATATCATCAACCTCAAATCATTCATATAGTAAAATCAAACAAAACAATTAAACATAAATAATTTAATATTTTCTATACACACAAACATATACTAACCATATTCATTTAAGTAAATAATCACTTTTTAAAGTCTTTAATTTTTTTTATGAATTATACTGAGTGAAAATTATCTTTTCACTTTAACAAAAATTATTTTTATTTAGGGTTTAAACTCACATTTTAGTGAAAATCGAATCATATCAATTCTTTCCCCTTTTAACATTTTTTTACTCAAATTGAATCTTTTTTCTTAGCTCCATGATTTAACCTTTAAAAATTAAATAAAATTCAACAAATTTTCACCTTAATAAAGATCAATTTGATTTAAGTTTAAGTAATTTTATATAATTTTAAAAGGATAAAATTCAACTATTAATACTTACAATTCATGCTTCATTTATTTCAACCCAAAATATCCCATCACAAAGGAACATATATGCGTAATCATCCACATGCAACTAATAAAAAAAATGTGAGTAATGAAAAACCTTTTTTTAAATGAAAAATTCACCAGTAATTTATGTGCTTTATGTGCTTCTATGTAAGTGATGTCTTGAAGAACTTGGTTTTTGAAAATAAATAAATAATCTCTCATAAATATAGACAAAATAGATGAAAAAAAATTAAACATATGATATTTTTTATGAAATAAGATTTGAATAGTTAAGTTTTTTAATTTTTACTTAACTAATAAAAAGTCCCTATTTTATTTTTCATTTAAATCACTTCTGATATTCGATATAATAAAATTTTAAATTTAAGATATTAAATTTTAAATTAAACTCTTAATAAAATATTACCTTTTTATCTTATAAAGTTATAATTATATCAAAATCTAAATAAAAACTTACAATAGCGTGAGCTTTGTAAATTTTTTACACTAAAACAAAATTTACAAAAAATCTTAAAATATAGTATACATGTTGAGACCCTAAAAATAAAATAAATTTTTATAATATACATTATAACAGTCATATTAAATTAGAGATGAAATAAACACTGTAAAAAAAAAGTTATCTTACTTGACAATTTCAGATCTGCTTTCTTCATCTTGAATTGCAAGATGAACGTGAAAGGTGAAAGAAACAAAAATGAATGTTCCAATACTAGTCTTGAAAATATCAATAAATTATACAAAATTTACATTTTCATCTTAATGATTGCATCTATATATTGTAAGCTAATGCTTTAAGATTTTAATAACTTTCCAGTCTAGATGATATAGCAGTATTTTGTTTTCGTTTTCTTTTCTCCTGTTCAACTTTTTTGTTTTCTGTCAGATTTTCATTTTGTCATAGAAAAACAAAAGATAATAAAACAAGAACTATAAAACGAAAATAACGAATACTGACAACAAAACAGAACAGTCATACGTTAATAGAGACTAAATATTAAATTAAATTAAATATATAAAATTTAATTTTTTCTGTGTTTATTTTTTTATTTGAAATTACAAAAAAAATCATTTTGTTTTCTGTGTTTAAAGAAAACAATTGGAAATATTATTTTCATTATTTTCTATATAATTTGTGATACTAATATTAAAATTAAACCAATACAAAGGAAGATAAAGTGAATTTAATTAATATAAGTATTTATTTTTATTTTTTTTTATATGATATGAATTTTAAGCAATTATTTAAAAAATTAATTATATAACTGTTCACTATTTCAAAACAAAATTACGCTGTGCATTTCAATTAATTTCAAATGTAAATAGAAAGTAATTCAGTATTTACTTTTTAATCTACTTGACTGAATCGAATATTTCTATCCGACTATATCAAATTTTTATTTTCAAACTAAAATTTTATCTTCATCTTCATTTCTATTGTCATGGGTATAAAATTTTTGTTTCATTTCCCATTTGAAAATAAGTATACCTGACCCATTCTTTAAGTTTTCCTAATATTAACATTATATAGTGTTTTTTTTACTATATTCATACCCATACTTTTTATTATATGACAATTTTTTGGGACGCTTCATTGTCCAAATTATTGAAATAGAAAAAAGCCTTTTTTATTACAAAAGTTGGGTCAATATGGTTTTGCTTCCTTTTTCTTTTGCACCTATGTAACTTCTATCTCCACCAGCATAGGGGTGAGTAAAATACCAAATTGCCTCTAAATCTACTACTTCGTGCTCACCCTTCTCTCAGTCCCTACCTCTTCTCCCTCTTTTCTTTGTGTTTCGTTTATCCAGGTGTGCAGTTAGGGTAATCGGTCTATCAGCACACCAAGATTAGAGGGTCAGACAGGTCTGTTTTCAACTTCTACATTATTTGAAGGATGTAATACCCAGTAATATTATATTATATCAAGTTTTAATTATTAATTATAAATAATTTAATATATAAAGATAATAATTATGTTATTTTTTTGATACATTAATTATTTAATTAAAATTTTTAAAAAACAAAATTAAAAAAAAAGGTTGGTGGAGTGGGCCAATATTTTAAATCCTTTGTTATGATGGACCAATTGCAAGTCGGGTCAAAATGGGTTTTGCCACCCCTATGTTTAATACTTCTGATCTAATCTGATCATGGCTTTTAGATTGCACCATAAAATGATTAAAACTGACAAAACAAAATATGTTACTAATTGAATTAAAAATATAATCTTAATTTTTGGATTACACAATTTAAAATAAATGCCAATCCAAGAATCCACATTGCTTAAAAACAAAAAACCAAAATTCAAATACGCACCGTTTACTTAAACTCAAATAATCCACATTGCTTAAAAACAAAAACAACAAAATTCAAATACTCACTGTTTACTTCAACTCAAATAATGTGTCAAAATCTACCTCTCAATACATTCACCTCTTTGTGGTTACCAATCTAAGTAAAAATCATGAATGGTGTACTCCTATTTCATTGCCATACAATAGAAGAATCATGGTAATCCATTTTCTAACGGTGCAAATGGAAGGTATAGGGTGCAAAACTTTAGTTGTATTACTTTAATGAAGTCTGTCTGTTTCGAAAGAGATGGCTTATTTCTGCACCTCTCTCTCTCTATATATATATATATATATTTGAAAATTTCAAACTATTCCTGATTAAAATGTACGGTGTTCGGTTTATCGTCACTCAACTTATACTTTTATATATTTGGTGATAGTTTGACATCACTATTCACCATCCACTCCTATTTGACACTATAAAATATTATTATTTTATTAATATATAATATTTTATTAATATAATACAGTGTTAAATGGATGTTATTAGAAACATTAGTGTCAAACTATTATTTTTCTATATTTTATTTATCTGAATTTTCAAACTATGTTGTTATTGTATAAAAGAGTTATCGTAAAGAGCTGTCGCTGTGTCATCTGTATCTGCATTGTCCATGGTATCATCAGTTACATTTAAGGTATTGTACTATTAATAAAGGAGTAATGAAAGAAGAAGGGAGAGGGAAGTGGGTGGCATTGGGGTGAGATCATTTTGAGAAAAACTTATTCAATGAGTGAGAATAAAAAGACTAAAATGAGTGAAAAAAAACTTAGTTCAATCTACTATTCAATGTATCATAATATTCTTACTTTAAAACTTTTAAATGTCTGTAATCTATCTCAATCAAAAGTAAAAAAATTAAAATAAAATAATAACATAATTTGGTTGTTTCAGTGATATTGGGTGACAAATACGGTGTTAATTTTAATGTGGATAAAAAAATAAAATTTATTATAGAAAAAATAGAGAAAGTGTAAGGATTCGAGACTTGAGAAGCTATGGCATGAAGTTGAGAAAGAATTTTGAGGCGATGCTTTAGGTAATCTTCAAAATTGTTTGTAACACTCTCATAGTGACGGCACAAAGCTGGCAGCCCACCCATTTCACACAATGACAAATGATGACAACAATAGTGATAGCAGTAGAAGATAGCAACGACAATGATAATAACGGTAGAAAACGTTCCTCAACTTCTCACATTGGTGGTACAAAGCTGATAAGACGGAAGAATATACAGAGGTGTAGGGTAAGAAAGGATATAATTGACTGAATAATAAGATAATTGGGGCAACATGAGAAATCTAATATTATATGGAGGTGCCCGAAGAAAGTATCAACGTGGAGGAAGAAGCCTGAAAAAAAAAAGACCATGAGAAAAGAAGGATAGTTGGAATAAAATTATTTTTTATTTTACTTCCTGTATCCCTTATTTGATACCTGCACCCCAAATAGCGAAAACTAAAAAATGCCCTTATGAAATTTCTACATTAACCATTGTTCTTGACCTCTCCTTCGCAGCTATTGGCATTTGAGTTTTCTCTGCTGTTTGCGAACCACATAGGTAATTTCTAAAGGGAGGCATGTTATTATGGCGCCAAAGGCTGTAATGGAATGTTTGTCTAATGTCCTTCTGCTATCGATAACATTGTTAAGTAGAAGATGTGTTGAAATTCAACTTTGCCCCCGAAACCAGTGTTATTTTAGCTGCAACCTCTGTCTTCTTCCTGATACTAACAAAATTAATGTTTATTTTATATAATAAAACTTTTTAAACATATACCATGTATATTATGAAAAATAAAATTAATACTTCTCTATGTTAATATTTTGATTTTTATAATATGAACTCCATTTTAAGCGAATAAAATATTTAAAAATTAGATGAAACGAAAGAAAAAGTCATACACCAACAAGGATTGAAACTCATCAAATTGAAAAAAAAAATGTTTAATTCGTCTTTGTTTATGTTAAAACTATATTTATTATTGAGCGTGTAGCCAATTGCCTTCAAATTATTTTAGTTTGATGAATTTGTTTTAGATATATAATTGTATCAAATAGTCAAAGAGAAAAATTCACTATATACAATACCTTTATTCAGTTAAAATAAGATTTTTTTTTTTGCCAAAATTAATTTTCTCTACCGAATAAAAAGTAGTAAAATTATATTTTCTTATTATATCTTTTATTTCTTCATATATTAATTAGAATTTCATATAAATTATTTCTACCTATCTTTTGAAAAGGATATAACTGAGAAATATTAGGTAATGTTATTTTATAATTTGAAGAAGTGACAAATACAATATTTTTTAAATCAAATGCGATATATAAAAACAAATAAATTCAGTAATTAAAAAGCACTGAGTAATGTAATGTTGTTGTCTTTAACTTTTTAAATGTCAGATAAAGTTGATTTTTTTTAAAAAGGTGGATATATACCAAGAAAAATAAATAATAATCTAAGCCTTTAATAAAATGTAGTAGTCATCCATAGACGCGCCTTTGAAACTTTTTTTTTCCTTAATTTTCTTCATCCAGTCATACATGAACAACAATTATGTGTTCCAGAAATAATAACTTTTTCTTTCCATGTGTTTTTGAATGTAAAATTCCCATAAATTATTGAAGGATCTAGCTTATAGGAGTTTTTATAAAAAGAAATGCCTAAGAAGCATTAAATAAACTTTATTATATACCTCTTTCACCTAGCAAACCTTTAAATTACAATGTAACACACAAATTGCTTAAACTAATCTATTGTTTGCAAATATCACTTCTAAAGCTTTGTTAGTCTAAAATTTAGTCTAAAATTTTCAGCACGCGCACTAAAGATACTCTTTAATTTAAACAAATTAAAAAATTAAACTTGATGAGAACATGGTGTTAAAAATTTACGATAGTAGTGAGATTGAACTGAACTTGCTGTAGTTTTTTGGTTTGTAGTTTCTATAAATTTAGTTAATGTGCCATCAATGTGGAAGCGTAGGCATAATTATGAAGAAAATAGAGAAATGAGTGGGCTCTGATGAATGGTGATTCATGCATGTTGTGGTTATGATTCAAGTTTTGTCCATTTATGGTAGCCTGCAATGGAAGAAAATAGTTTTTTCTTTTTGTACATTTCTTTCTGACCTACCCTTTGCTGCATGCGCAACACAACACAGGTTAAGCCTACCAATGACCTTATCAACAATAAAGTAACGTTCAATAGTGAAAGTGTCTCATTGAATTGCTAACAAACCTTTCTCACAGTAAAGGAGAATCTGTTTGGTGAACAACAGTAGTCTTTTGGAAAAAAGAAACAACAATCAGAAACTGATTAAATGGAAACAACTAAAGGAATAAAGATAATAACCATAGATAAAATATTCCCGCAAATTATAGTTTTTTTTAGTTTATTTTTCTCTCCCATCTCAAAAGTAAAAAAAAATAAAAAAAAATTGAACAAATGAAAAACTCCCCCAACTGTACTTACACATACAATACTCTAATGCTCCTTCAGTGCCCTTGTTGTCTAGCTGCTGTTAAGAGATCTAAAATATTTTAACAGCTGGTGATTACTCACTTCATGCCAATAGCATGCAATGTATAAGAATGTTCACTTGATCACCCATCTTCCACACATGACCCACCTCACCTTATATAGTTTTGGTTTTTTTTTTTTTTTTTTTACACCAGGGTCTCTCTTTTGTTTTGGACAATAAAAAATAATTTATTACTAGCTATGTCTTGCTGCCTCATTTTGGTATTGCTTTGAGGGGGGCACCTTCCATAAAACACACATAAATGTCCATTTTTTGGAAAAGCATCCTATGGATGATGGAAAATTTCACAATCCACATCCCTACAATAGCTCTGCTCCACAGGTTTTGTTTAACTTCCTCCTTTTAGCATCAGGGGTACTATGTGAAGAGTTGGCACATGAACCAGCATCTGTATCATCACTTTTGTGGCTGAAGCACAAAGCATCTAACACCCCTATTGGACTTTGGGGTAGGCAAGTGACAGAACCACTTGAATCCTTGACAGAGCCACTGTTTGTTGACAACTCCTGGATCATTTTAATGCACTTCAATAGTCTCTCCTGACAGAAACCAAATGACACAATGTTAGTATCAACCAACTATACCATCAATACTATTTATCATTGATTACAAGTGATCAACTAAATATTATCTCAGGATAACAAAGTAAAACCCATCATAGTGTATTCAGTCTTTTATTATGTTTGGACCACCATAGTTACCTTTTCTACGTGTTGAATCAGCACAGAAATTGCTTTCTCTGTGTCAACTGTTTGGGTTTCCTCCATGACATTCATGGCCACTGCTGCTGCAATCTCTGATGGTTTGAATTCCAAGAAATCAATCCCTGCATTGAATCCACACCATCCAAATTACCATCCCCATTCAAAATTATTATCACTGCACAGATGAGTCACATTGAGAAAATAACCCAATTGTGCAATGAAGTGTGTGGGAGAAACAGATCGATACCTATTGCAGTGCTTGATATTAGTTGTATAGATCGCATAACTGAAGACTTCAATGGACTTTGATAGCCATTGATCTTGTAAAGGAAGTAATCAAGAAAGGTGAAAGGAGTGATTGATTGCATTCTCCACTTCAATGTGCTTAGCACCAGAAGCTCCATTCTTTGGATGGTCTTAGCCTCAAATATAAACTTTGATTCACCCACCTGAGACAACCAGGATTAGCATTCAGCACATGCAAAACTAATAATGCATTGACTTAGTAGGTACCAAACACTGAAAATAAAATCTAGTGTTAAAAAATTCTACCTGTAAATCAAGACACACTGGGACTTCTGTCTCATCTACTTTCGCTGCCAGAGATAAACACGCCACAGCCAACAATTGCATTGTCCAAACTCTTCCCTTCTATGAGTGGAAAAAACATTAGATCACAATCAGAACACAATAGGATGACATAATGAAACAATCTTCTCTTCTTTTTCAATAGTGGACTTACTGGTAATTCATATGCAGAAAGGAATCGATCCAAGTAATTTATAGATAGATATCCACACAGAGGACCAAAACCGAAATGCGATCGGACCTATAAAACATAGGATCGCTAGTTAGATCATGCTAAAAGACAATCGGATAAGCACGAAATGATGATCAGTTCAAGCTAAAATCCAAGCCAAGTTCTGATCCCAGTTTTGAACATCGTGAAACGCATTTAATAAAAGATTTAATTCAATCAGCTTCAGGACATGCAAGTTAAACCACAGAAGGTATCAAGGGAATCATCGATTCATCATCAATCACTGAAATGTGAAATTCAAACAAAAGGCTTTCCAAAAGGTTCAGATTTCTTTTCAGGATATAAGAACAGCCCATGTTTCTATTTTTCACAAGAAAAAGAGCAAAACCGGGATGGTTAAAAAAGATCAGAGCTTTGAGTGGTTAAGAAAGAAGAAGAAGGAAAACTCTTGAACCCACCTTGTGAATCCAATCAATGGCTTCCTTTCTGGCACCAAGGTCCAAAATTCCAGTCTGAAGCCTATTCAAGTAACGCAGACCAGGCCAGAGTTGGCACTCTCTTTCCACCATCATCTTGAAGCACTCATCACTCAGCAATGGCAACTCATCCGGTTCATCAAAGTGGTGCCTCCGGGGACGCCTGGTGTCCTCGTACACCGCCATCATCGAACCCCCATAATGGCTCTCATCGAAAACGGTGCTGTCCTCTGAGCAAAGGAGGCTCGAAACACAGTCAAAACTGGGTGCCATTGCAAGACCTCAAAAAACAAAACTTAACCACCCACCCTTTTGCTCCAAATTCACAAGAACCAATCTTTTTGTTCAGATTATTGATGGGGTCTGTGTGTGAGTGCGTGATGTGTTGAATTTCTTTTACGAAAATTGTTAAAAGGATGAGATGACAATCTGTGGAAATAACAACAAAAGCACTATAGAGCCACGCAATCCTTTGTTTCTCTCTCACACTCTCTCTCTTTCTCTCTCTACTCTCAGCTGAGAAGAGTGCCGCAGGAGAGGCCCTTATGAAGGAAACGAACACCCCTTTTTAGGGTAAAAGGCAGAGAGAGAAGATGAGAGTGGAGTTGGCACAGAGGGGTCCTCCATAGTGTGAAATCTTCTATATGTTTAATTCATAAAAACCAATGCTAATTAGTAATTACCATTTTCCAATCTTACACTCTAAATACACAACTATATCACACACACTTCTTAATTTATTATCAGTTAAATTTGAAGAGAAAAACTGTGAAAAGCTGTAAGATAAGCATACAAATTCAATCCTTTTTCTTCTGTAACAATTGTATTTTGATCTGTCTGTTTCTTACATTACTGTTTTATTAAATTTGCATTGGGATATCAATATTCTTTGTAGAATATTTATTAGAGAGACGTTGGGAGGTGAACCTGAATATTAAAGGCAAGTTGTTATACAATAAATATTCATTTTTTATTAATCTTCCGAAAACAAAGACGTTACAGTCTCCAATCTGATAAATTTTAAAATTTAAGCCTCTGCTGTTACTAAGAAGTATTAACAGAGAACGTAAATTTGACCAGAACAACATTCCTCGAAAATCCAAGAGTGCCTCCATTAATAAACTGAAACTTCTGAAGAAACAGAAAATAAAAAAGTAAAAAATGTGAGAAATTTTGAGAGGAAAATGTGATAGTAATAAAGGGTAATAGAAATGAAAGGAGTAAAGTGTAAAAGTGAAAAGGTGCATAGTGTGTTGTTTTGTCCTGGGTCGACGCGTGTGCTTCGCTGACATTGGGCTAGGACCGGAAGCGTTGGTTTCGTTCTCAAGTCACTTTAACGTACTACATACATACTACAACCTGTCATTTTTCCCTCCAATCTTACCCGCCAAATATCACTATTTATTCAATTTATCAAATTCAATAAATCAAATTTACTTTTCCAATGTAAACAATTGTCATATGATTTATTTTTCTTTTCATTTCACATAATTGACATAACTATAGTAAGATAAGAAATAAATAGAACATTCAAGAATTTGTTTTATTCATAGTTGAAAGTACGTCGAAATATAAATATATTTCTTAATTTTAATTATGGACAAAATAAATATTGACTTAGTTTATACTTTTTATATTAAAAAAATACATTTTCTGAATTACACTGTTTTGTGTTTTATTAGATAAAAATAATTTCATTATTTGATAAAACTACAAAATGGATGATAACACAATTCTCTACTTTAAATTAATTGTTTAATGCTAAAAATAATTGTTGTGAGTAATTTGGAAATAGATATCTCATATTATTTTTATTTTTTACGTGTAATTCTTTCAAAATTATTTATTTGTTATATTTAAAAGATAATTTAATAAAAATATATATATATATATATATATATATATAAGATGTAGTTTTGCTGGTTTTAATGAATTTAATTCATATGCGAAAATTTGTTATCATTATAAGAAATAATGATAACACAGTTGGACTAATTTGCACGTATTAAAAATCTTGCTTTCATAGCCTGTGCTTTTGGTGGTGGTGGGGTAACATTAAACAGTGGTCACTGTGTATAATGAAAATATATTTTTTTAAAATATTGTTTTCTGATATTTTTACCCTCTATATATTTAAATTATAATTAAAATTATTTTTGAATAAAAAATTAATTTAATTAATTTTATAAATATTAAATAAAATGAAATTCTTTAATAATAAAAGACGAATTTATATATAAGTGAATAGCTAAGAATTACATAAAAAAAAAGTCAAAATAACTTTAAGAAATAACATTCTTATTAATTTGAGTTTAAAAAAAAAAATCATGTTCTTTGATAATTATAGGAATATATAAATCTTATATTTTTGTTAAGATTTTATATATTTTTGTTACAGGTCTTATGTCCATTAAAGATAAAGTTTTTTAATAGTTTAGAAGTAAGTACAAAATTTACCTTATAAGATTTGATAAGGTCAAGTTAAGCTTAAAGATCACTTCTTAATATGATATCAAAGTCATTTCAAAAGTCTATTCTAGCAAAGTTATTGGGTCTATTGGGTCACTCGCTATTAGGCTACAATTAAATATATAGTCACACATATGAGTTAAGCAGTCTTGACACGAGGGGTATGTTGGAGATCCCACGTCGACTAGAAATAAGGTTTTCAATAATATATGAATGGGTGGGTGTAAACCTTACCTTACAAGCCGGTTTTGTAAAGTTAAGTTATGCTTAAAGTCCACTTCTAAAGATGGTCACCCGCTATCGGACCATCATTAAATATATAGTCTCATGCACAAGTTGGAGAATCTCAGTATGAAAGTGGTGTGTTGGAGATCCCGTATTGACTAAAGATAAGGTCTTTCAATACTTTATAACTAGGTACAAACCCCACCTTACAAGTCAATTTTGTAAGGTTTAATTAATTAAAAACCAAGTCATTCTTCAGTCTACATAACAAATATAGAAAGCAATAAAACCATTTAGATAGGAAAATAAGATAGGAAAGTAGGATAGAAAGAAAGAATATGTTACATGAATATAAATCTCAAAGTTGTATTTTTTTTCTTCAAACTTAGTTATTATGTGTTTTTGATTTTTAAATGATTAAATCACTTATCTTATATTTTGATATTTAGAAATATATTGAAAAATATTATCTAAGTAATATGTAAGTAAAATCAGCTTACTATTATAGATGTTAGGAATATATTTAAGATGATTATTGGTTAAGTTCATATGATCTTATTGCAAAAAAGTATAATTTGATTATTAATGTGAGAATTGACTAAACCATTATTGTTTAAATAAAAAAAATATGGAAGCCTATTTGATCATATGTCTTATAATATTTAGATTAGTTGGTTGTCTATTAGTATTACCCTGATTGTTGTCTAATACTTAACGTGTTTGAAGTGCATGTGTATGTATGGTTATGTTTATATGTACATGATGTACACATATTTTGTGTTTATGCTTACTCTTGTAAGCTCCTAGACAATGTATAATATATATTATTTAAAACAATCTTCTGTGATACATTTGAAGTATATATATGAAGTCCTATTTAAACTTTATGCACAAACACTTGAGTGTGCTCGATTTTGTTATTCAATATAATATTTTATTTTTTATTTCTTCCTTCCAATTTTTTTTACTATTATTGTGAATCTAACAATTTAAACTACATGTGACAAGAATAGTTAAAGTGAAGAAAATCAAGAATTGAGACATGACCACCAAGTTTAATATAGAGAAGTTATTTGGTGATAGTGATTTTAGGTTATACATGACCAAGGTGGAAGTTATCTTGTTACAACCGTTGTGTTGATGCAATAATGGCAAAGGCGAACATGATAAAAAAGAAAAAAAAGACTGACATGATCAACAAAGTAAGAAACATTATAATTTTATGTCTTAAATGGGGAACTAATGGAAGTCCTAAGAGAGAGAATTGATGTATCAATGCAAGTGAGGTAGGTGACATCAATTGTCCCATGAGTAGGTCAGGTGACTGGGACTCACAATGGAATTATGACATTTGGACTGCTACCCTCTTAAATAGAAAAAGTTATTGCCTTACCTAACTATGCGGCTATAATTTTTTGGTCTAGTGATAAGAATTTAATCCAACAATAGATGTCAGAGCCTAGGTCACAAGTTTGATTTCCAACAATGTAGTCGCTAAGGACATATTGTTGCAAATGACAAATTATTTTGTGACATATGCGAAGTAGACCAGGTGCTCTTAAGTGGAAAAGTTACACTATAATTATTAGATATAACTATTGATATAGTGTTAAGCGCTCTATCCACCATGATTTATAATATATGACAAAATATGTGGCACATCAACTGTATTTGAAATAACTATTCTATTTATTTGATATGACACATTCAAGAACAATGGTGGAATAACTAAAAAATTCTAATAAGATTTTAGATGATTTTAAGACAATTGAAGTGAAGGTGAAGATGAAAGTAAGATTTTATTAGTTCCAAATGTTTTGCTTAAGATGTTTAGGTAGTTCAATGATGATTTGTTATTTGGAAAGAAACAAATTATTACTACGGAAGAGGTTTTAACCTTGATCAAGATTAAAGACTTGAAGAGTTTAATGTAAATGTAATGATGTGGGCTTGAAGCTCTCAAACTTGAAGAATAAGAACAAGAGGGAAACAAAGTGAAGGGGATCATAAGATTTTTCTCTTATAAGAATCTCTGTATTACTTGAAACATAACCCATGTCCCTTATATAAGAGGTTTGATGATTTCTTGAAGAAGATGAAGTCTTATGGTTGTAGTTATGATAATTGCATCTATGTTTTGAAAATGGAAGAAAAAAGTGTGTTGTTTTAACATTATATGTTGATGATATTCGTTATAAAAATGGGAGAAGAATACTCAAAGAAAATTTAAGTTCTAAGTTTGAGATGAAGAGTGTTGATCCTCAAAGCAAATATTGGGATGAATATACAGAGGGATTATGATAAAATTTGAATATATCACAATGAGGTTATTTGAAGAAGGTTATTAAAATGTTTAAAATGCCTCATCTCTAGTTGATATGGGATCTCCAATACACCCCCTCACGCCGAGACTCCTCAACTCGAGCGTTGGTCTGATAGCGATATGATAGCGGATAGCGGGCAACAACCTTGCTAGAATAGACTCTGATACCATATTAAGAAGTGGACTTTAAGCCTAACTCAACCTTACAAAACTGGCTTGGTAAGATGAGGTTTGCACCCACTTATAAACTATTGAAAAAAGGCCTCATCTTTAGTGGATGTGGGATCTCCAACATAACTTACTCCATATGCTAATGGAATAGAGACCATAATGTATTAAATGGTTTGTAACTCACAAAATTTGACTCATGTTATTAATGTTGTTAGAAGTTATATGACAGATCTTAAACATGTCGGTTCCAAGGCTTTTAAAGTGAGTATTGAGATACTTGAATGGAACAATATTATCTAATATGATGTTTGCTCATAAGCCAATGAAAGTTTTTTATATGCAAATTATGAAATGAATGTAGATATGAGAAAATATATTTTTGGGTATGTGTTCACATTGTTTGGGACTATAATTGTTAGAAAAACCAATTTATAATTAGTGGTAGCTTTATCAACTATCCAAACATTGTATAAATTGAGATTGAAAAGTAGGTAAAAAAGATCCCATAATTAAAGGAGATGACAAGAGAGTTTGGTATCATGCAAAACTATGTGACAATTAATTATGATAATCAAAATATCATACATTTAGTTGATTATCAAGTGTATTGTAAGAAACTAAATATATTGATATTAAACTACAATTCATTAGAGAGGTGTTTCATTAGAGAGGTGTTATTGAATTTATAAAATTATGATTATGAATGTACCTTTGGAGGATAATTAAACAAATGTGATTATTAAGTTTTTGTAAAATTTTAAGTTCAAATATATTACTTAGAGTTCATTCATTTTCTATTTTGGAATAAATATTAATAACAAAATATAGTTATTATTTCTTTTGAAATCAAGGTAGATAATGATAAAATTTGACTCTAAATTATATAATGTAAAAGAGCATAAAAGATTGTTTAGTGATTATGCATCTATCAATAACTTAATTAACCTTCTCTTATTAATTAACCTTCTCCTATTGAATTATGAAGTTAATCATTGTAGTTTATATGAGTGTTATTGTGAAGGAATTATTTTCCAATAATCTAAGTGAAATTTAATTTAACATTCATTATAACTTTGTGCATATTAATTTAATTTTACATTTTGTCAATGATATATGTTGTACTTTATATTTTAACGACAATAAAAATGTCAAAATGTTTTAATTCAAACAATATATAAATCGATAAATAATAAATAATCCAGAATTAAAATTTTGAAAATAAAATAAAAATTTTAGTCAAATAAATAATTTAAAGATTTATTTATTATTATAATTTAAATAGTTTAATTATTAAAATAATTAATAATTTAGATGTCAAGTTTCATATTGATATTTTATACGAGTTTAAAAAAATAATTAAAACTTATATAAACAAGTAAGTGGTGAGTCGTGAATTTTTAATTAAATAAATAAATCTAATAAGAGATGACATGTTTTTCTTAGTCATATAATAATTTGATTTAATTTATAATAATAATATTAATACATTTTGCATTAATAAGTAGCAATAAATTTAAATTTAACTTTATAATAATTACCCCCGCTGTGTACTTATTAAAGATTATGGCAGTGGAATTTTTCTTATCTTTCAAGGAACCAACACACAGTAGTGGTATATTAAACAGACATTGAATACATTGCACTTGCTTCTCTAGCAGCCTTCACATGCGCCAATAATTTTTTTGGGTCAAAAGAAAAAAAGTTAAAAAATAAAGAAATTTCCCTTTCAAACAAGAAAAAAAGTTGAAGTATTTTTTTTTATCAATGAGAAAGAAAACAACAGAAAAACCAAGGTCTGATATACACAATAAATGCCCATTGCATTAGCAACTAATGATATTCCAAGAGCCAAAAGATCAAAGTATTTAACTACTTGGCTAAATAATAAATTAATCGCATGTATTAATTTGATAAGCAGGAAGTAAGTATAAATAGTTACTAATCAACAATTCTATTATTATAATAATAATTAAAGGGTATCATCATTTTATTTTACCATCAACATAAACCCCTCGAATTATCTCTTCGAAATCCAAAAATAGTGGATCAATAATAATTTGACTGATTGCAAAATGAATATGATAGAATTAATCATAGATCCACAAATAAATATTTTGTATATTAAAACTCCATCTAATAGTAAATCCATGCGTCAAGATAAAAAAATTCTTAACAATGTGAAAATCAGATCGCGTGGCATATTGATATAAACTATTGAATACGTGAATTAAATGAAATGGAGAATTCACTCTTAAGTATAAGTTTGAGTTCAATTTTTCCACCGACAAACTATGATCATGTTAAATATTTGGAAAAAGAACCTTATCATACATAAGGGTTCCACCTATTTAAGTTTAGGTTAGCTACTGTTATTATACTAAAAGACATCATCAAAATAGATTCAAAATTTCAATTGAATAAATTCATTTTTGTACGACAAGAAAAAGTAACAGAAGTAAGATTGGAGGCAGATACTTTTTCTTTTCAATAGGAGGATTGTTTTCTATTTATTGGATAGTGTTGGGTGAGGATTATTTCCTTTATTCTCGATTGAATAAAAAAAAGACATGTTTTTCAGTGGAGTTATAATTTGTTGATGAAATCAAGTAAGTTTTTTAGAATTCAAACTTATAATTATAAAATTGTGAGTTGAGCACAATACATGAAGCGAAAGAGTAGATTAGGGATAGTAAAAACACGAACAATAGTAATGAAATCTAAGAACTGGTATCCTGAATCAGCCAAGTTACTGTTGGGGAAAAACAATGGTGTTTGTTGTCTTTTATGTTTGTTCAGTGGCCAATTCATACAAATCGCAAAAAAGATGTACTTTTACTCTTTTCTCACTTTTAGGGGCGTCTCCTTTTGGGATCTAACAATATTGGTTCGCAAGTACGAAGTTGCTGTTAGCATTAAGAATTGAGCCTCTTTCGTAGGAGTGTAGGACCTCACCTCCAAGTAACACCATAACAATGTGAATTACTGATTTCACAAACATGTAATAATTGGTCGGCAATGCAAACCTTAACCAAAACCTAAAACCTAAAAACTAAAAACTAAAAACCCTTTTGTAATTAGACCCGTAGTTTGGCTTAACCATGGTCCACGGATAGATGCAATCCTAGACAATTGCACATTGTAATGAGATATCATGTGTGTGTGTGGTGTGGGTGTCGTTTTTGTTTGATAGAGAGGGGTGGGGTGGGGGCTTGAACATGTTTTTGAAGTTTGCAAAGGTAGAGTTTATTTGAGTATTGAGATCAAACCAATTTTGAAGATAAAGTTGGTCCAATCCAACGTGTTTTTGGTTTTGTATGATTCATTCACTCAGATGCGCCTCGACTAGGCACTTCCAATAGTTTTTCGTTTTCATATATGCTCTTTGATTATTGTTTGTGGGCAAAGTAATATATTTTTTTTCTTGGTTGCAGCCAAGACAATATCCTACGTTGGGGTTTTCTACGACAAAGCCCCAACACAAAGATTTCAAATATAATATATAAATGTTTCGCTAAATGCATTTCATGAATAAAAGTGGTCAATTTCTAGTTTGCGAATGCAAACGAATGAGCGTACTCAATGATTGAATCATGGTGTCGACCTTGCAATGAAACTCGAGGGAAATTTGTAAAGCGCGCGAGCAGCGCTGGCATTCGCGCCAGATCTTGAAACTTTTAGTCTCTATTTTGTTTCTTATAATGGATCCAAATCCATATTATTTTTTACGAAAATTAAATAGTTTATAGTCGTCATCATGTTTTAATTTAACTGATTTTTTTTGGCACCATTGAATTATATTGTAATAAGTAAAAATAATTAAGCCGTCAATTTAAATAATTAGGTCTTATCAAATTTTACTATGGGGTTCGTATTGCGAAGTGACTTTGGACATATTTGATTTCCTATCATGCCTCAGTTAGGCCTGACTTGGTTCATTATCAGTTCCAACACGGAACTTCGAAGTTAAGGTTAAATAATTAAGCCTGATTAGAAAATATAAAAAATAGACTAAAGTTAATAATTATGCGCTTGGGACCAGAAAAAAAAAAACATCCTTTTTGGAATTTATTCTAAAAAATAAAAAGTATTTTTTTTTTCTAAATTAAAGAGAATATCTAAGCTTTCTTTTTGTTGAGCTGAGACAACAGTGTTCTAGATATCCATCTGTTCCAAATTGAAGTAGGTAGAATAGAGTTTGGGTAGTCGCTTTCTCTGAAATGGAAGTTAGTTTTAAATAAGACCACGAGGTTTTTGGTTTTTTATTGTTTTGATATAGCATTAATCTCAAACATTAACTTTCACTCAGATCAAAATATGTTTGATTAATTTTAAACTTTAACTAGAATAGTCCCTTAATAGCGCACTTCTTACAAGCCAAGTTCCGTAATTATTGCTCTTATTTTTGAAACAAAAAGAGATCTGCAATTGTTTCTTAATTTCCCCTGAACAATTTCTTTAGCAAAACTTTGACTCTTACTATGATTTGTGGTCAATCGTCAATGTTCTACATCGAATTAGAAGGAACACAAGGTGACAATGTTGAAAACTTCGACCAATAGTTACTCGAGATCCTCCCTTTAGTGTAAGTGTTGGAAAATTTACATAAGATCCCCTCTTCACTGTTTTGTAGCCGTTTGACCATATATCATCATTTTGGATGACTAATTATTAACAAAATCCACGGTGAAAATTTGAAATTGAATTGGACCACAAAGCCTGAGTTTATTTAGTTTCACTTAGGATGCCCGTTTCTTGGATTCAACACGTAACAACATTCGTGCCTAAACATGGATTTCTAGAAAAGAGACTTTAGGACACAAATTTCTAACCCTTTTAATCTTTGAAATTCTCCTTTTCTCTATATACTATCTGAATTTCAACTTTTTTCTGCTTTTGCAGTTTCCCTCTCATGGTCGTGCACTACCAAAACACACACACACTTAATCTTATTATTCCACCTCTGCTTCACGCCAGTGTTTGTGCACATTTCAAAGCCTATATTCCCACCTTTTATTTTAATTTTTAAGCAAATCTTAGGACAAAACACAAGTGAGGGTGATGCCCTCGAAGACTTTTCCTTCAAATTCAAAAGAGTTGTTCACTGTTTGAGATCCGAGCTTAACAGGGTGTCATTCACACCCACCCTTTGGTCTTTTTAACTCACCCCTTGCGCTAGTTTCACCTTTCTTTTTTCTCTTGGTTTCCGTTATTTTTTTTCTACATGCCCGAGGCAGAGTCAAATGACTCTGCATATCTTCACACATTGTGTTCCATTCTGACACACATGATCGTGCTAACCAATTTGTTCATGCTCATGGCTACTAATTTTATGCTTATATATCTTCGGTGCTTGCATCGTGTGCAAAACTATTCCTTCTGCCAAAGGACACCGTTTTACGCTTTTGCCTTTGCTTATTACACCTATACCTGGTCACGTTCAAACATCACGTGGCTATTAATAAGCTGTCACATTTCAAAACAAAACTCTGCATCACAATTTGCAACATTGGATCCCAGTTGGTGTCACCAATTAATGAAAATTTTAAAACAAATAACCTTGCTATCACTACCCATCAAGCTCATTTAAAAATTCTTCTGTCTACATATATATAATTTCCTCACCATAGATGCACGAGTTTTTCCTTACTTAACCATGGCCCCTGGCCAGCTCAATAACACAAAATTATTCACTACAATTTAATCATAATCTATATTGAGCATGTGTTCTACTTAAACTTCATCTATTCACGTTATTAAATCACTTTTAGCCCCTATTTTTCCATAACTGTAATGTTAGAAATTAGTTTTAAATTACACGTGTTTTCTATAGCAATTAAGTACAATGTTATTAAGTGCGATATTCAATAAAATAAACATCGTAAAATGTATTTTAAACATTCTTAATATATATTAAATTGTAGCGTATAAAACTATAAAATATTATAGATGTATGTAGTTCAGAATCTTCTCGTATTTTAAAAGTTAAACAGCTGGATTAAGTAGTAATTTTACAGTTTCTAAGGGGTGTTTATCATTAAAAATGGATAAAGCTGTATTAAGATGGTAATATAGTAACGAAATAACGTACGTGAAAGCAAAGTGCCAAATTCCATGGCACAAGAAAGTAAAGTGTTTTCTAATAGAATTTTTAGGCTTGACACGTTTGGCTTTATAAAAGGGGTAGAATATATTAATTAATTATTTCTTTTCGAACTCATAATGTTATGTGATGCTCTATGGGTTGGATCACCGTTTATATGTGCATTATTTTATGTAAATGTTTTTTGAGCTAATGTCTAATTGGTAGTGTGTTGGATAGTTGTGGTGGGATTAAGTGACCTAATTAAGGAAGGCTTGTGAAACGAAAAACTACAATATGGTTTAGAAATACCTCGTTAGTGGTTCCATGTAGTAATAAGAATAACGATATCTGAATAATCAAAAAATGGTATTTCTTTTAACGGAATTATATGAATTTTAAACGTGATTTTAATCAATATAATCACATATTAAGTTTAATCAAATATAAACGGGGTAGAAAATATTAATTAGTTATTTCTTTTAGAACTAATGATGTTATGTGGTGCATCATGGGTCGGATCACGTTTATATGTGCATTATTTTATGTAAATGTTTTTTTTTTATCAATATAACTTATTTTATTTATTTTTAAATAATTACTCTACATCTACCATCAATGTTCAATGTTGTTACTGTAATTATTATTGTCAGTTTTTTTTTCTCATCTCAACATTAGTGAAAATATCGTTGGATAATGAATTATGGTGATGAAAATAGTAATAATAACAATACTTTTTATATTAATTTTGAAAAATAAATTGTACAACTTTTACAAAACCTACATTTTAGTTGAATTGATTAGTGTTTGTTTAAAATTTTATATCATCTTGTTAAAATAGTATTACGCAGGTTAATGTGGGATAGGTTATGCGAATCGCTATATAAAAAAAGTAAAAAATTGGTTGAACATTTGAGTTTATCATGTTGTATAAGCTCGTCCTGTAAAAGTTGCAATAAGTATGGATCGGTCTCCTTCGATTGTAACTGATATTAATTGTTTTAATCTTCTATTGTTGTGTAATATTGTTTGTGAATTGAATATAATTAAATATCTTTGTATTCATTATTTCACCATTATAGTATATTTACAAGTATAAATTTAAATTTTATTTCATGGTTCATTTTAATATTTTTTATAATATGTTTATTTGTAGAAAATAGTAAATAAAGAGTCTTTGAGCTTTTTTTTAATTGTTATACTTTTAAATCTTTGTTTTTATAATATATTCAAATTTGGGATTAAAAAATTAAAAAAAATTCTTGTTTAGTTTTTTTAATTTATGTGAGCTGACATGTAAACCCATAGTTATGGAGTGTGGAGCAAAAACCTATTAACTTATAAGTATTACGGGAATCGGTTCACTCAGTTCTTCTTTCTTTAGTAGGTTAAGTATGGAATAAGTTACAATAGGATGGGTCAACCTGCATTGTCACCCATAGATAACACCATTTCAGTTAGTGGTTAGGAAAAACCTTAATGTAAATTATATTTACCCTAATGTTATTTTTTGATTTTTTTTTTGCCAATATTGCATTTACATTGTGTTTATTTCTAGTAATGTACTATACACAAAGACGAATTTTAAAGCATCGACATTGTTAGTATCCACGAATGTGTGAAGAAAGGCGAGCGACAATTTGCAAAAGGGGGTGTGTGGGTTCCACACTCTCGTGAAGATAATTCTAAGGAAATTCACATCAACTTGTTTGAATTTACAAAATTATCCTTGCTTTCATTGTGCATTTTAGCAAAGTTATGCACAAAGATTCCTCATAGGGATTAGAGATTCTTGAAGTCATGGATAGAGCTTTCATTGCAGTGTTGACCATGTTCAAATTCGTTTGAATTTGCCATTAAAAATGCTCATCGTGGACGTTATTTATGCATTGAAATGCTTCTATGATGTACTACTTTGGCCAATGCTTGTGTTCTTTGTGTGAGATGAGAGTTTTGGTGGTTGTGGTTTAGGAAAAAATCTTGAGTTGTTGGTGTTGACGAAGGTGAATAGGGTGGTTTGGTGGTGATGGTGCAAGGTGGTGGATGCCATTCGTGCTAAGGCAAGTGAGCAACATCTTTTAGTTTGAAGGTTTACATGGATAATTGATTATGAGGGCATGCATTTGGTTTATTAACATCTTTGACTTTTCCTTTCACTCTACTTTTACTCTTTGATTATGGAACTGTGTACGACAGAGAGAAGTTATTTCGTCAAGGATTGGGGAAGAGCTCCAAGGTTGAAGAAAGGTGCTATGTCAATATCATTTTTTAGTCTATAAGATGAGTTGGTTTCAAAAGTTTTGACTTTTGGTTTGGAGTTAGATTGTTATCAATATGGGTTGAGTAGACATTATAAGATAAAAACCCTATTCCTTCAGTAGACGCTCTAGTAGAGAGCGTCTACTCTCACCTTAGACGCTCCTTGCAATATGTAAGGTGGTTTTATAGAAGGAATATTCAACCACCTAAGGTCATGATTTTTCCCTTCTTTACAACAATCTGTGATGTTGAAAGTTCCCTACTACGAGAACCTCATTAAGATTTTTTTTATCAAACTTCAAAATCACAAAAGACAGTAATCTCCATAGTGAGGTTAACAAGAAGTTGACAATTACACCTTTTGATTGGATGGCTTGGCAAACTTGAAGTACCAATGAGTTGAATTGCCATATCTGAACATATTGCATCAACTTAATTACAACCGTGAAATGACATTGAATCGCATGCTTAGACAAGAGCTGCAGGGCCAAAATGTCAACAACATATACATTTTTAGTGTTAATGACAAACTACTATATTATGCCTGCATGCACATATTGAACATGCGGTTGACAAATCTTGCTCAATTAATGTAGAAATATACTTTTATGTTATGTACCATCAAATATAATTTATTGATTAATTGGTCTCTTCACATAATGCAACACATGGTCAAATGCAGAGTAATAAAAATTATCTTCCCTACACCATTCTCATTACACGCATCAAGCATCTCTTCAGTGTTAACTTAACTGTCGAGGCATGTGTGCACCTAGGCTGGTGACACTTTTTTCGCCAAAAAAACACAGCACAAATTGAATATCTTTATATCTTTCAAGTGAGTGGTGTTTGATAACAAGGTACGGTCAATGAGGGTGATGAAGAAGATGACCAAGAGCCACTAGTAACCGACAACCATGTTCAAGACACTACACCTTAAGCCCCAGTTCCCCCAATCTCGCACGATTCTAAACAGTTTTTACAAATTTTGGATGTTATTCAGGAATTTAAAATTGAATCGATGTGCACAGGTGATATGATCTTCATGGGTCAATATAATTTTAAATTTTTTTTATGTTTTTAATTAAATAGTTGAATGGTCACATGACAAGATAAAATAAAAAAAGAAACACCTTGTGAATGTTTGTGTTCTCATGGTAGAAAATAATGATGTATATAATAGAAAATAAAGACAACAATAGTAGGTATAAAAGGATGTACTTAGAAATGTAATAAGAGATATAGATGAATTTTGAAAGAAAGTTGAGTTTTCTCTTTGTGAGAACTTTATGGTGTTCTGAGTTATAAGAACCAAAATCTGATATTATCGAGGTATCCCATGACGATTAATACCATGACTTATCATTCACATTCTCATATTTTTTTAGTGTGATTCAATATCCTTCTCATTTTCCCAAATTGAATATAAAAAATGATCCCTCCTTATTTTTGTCATCAGTTGGTATTAAAGTTTCAGGTCTTGATATTCAACGAGATTCCTTTTAACTTTCACATTACTTTTATTTTTTATTTTGTACTTATGGCAGCCACTAATGCTAAAGTTACTCCTCAATTTAATGTATGTCACGAATTGTTTATTGAAGATTTTGTTTCACAAATAGAGAGGAAATTGTTTCACAAATGGAGAGGAAATCAAATGATATCTTCAAAGAAAGAAGAATGAAAGAAAAGAAACGACAAAGATATAAAGATAAAGAGAGAATGTTTGATGAGTATTAGAAAAGATACACTATAATTGTGATAAGAGAAAGAGAGATGGAGAAAAAAGAAAAACAAAGAGCTAGTAGAAAAGAAAATTAGTGAAGAAAAATAAATTAAAGAGAAGGAGTTGAGAGAAAAGAGAATTAAATAAAAGGAGTTCAGTAAAAGAGAAATTAAAGAAAAAAAATACAAAAGAAAAGAGAAAATAAGAAATAAATGAAAAAAAGGGTGAAAAGATGAAGGAAAAAATAATATAAAGATGTATTTTATGATTTTGAAGATATTGTTGTTTTCTCCATTCATCAATGTGAAGAAGAGTTATTCGCAAGAAGTCTCAACAATACGTCATTTGGTATCAATCAATTAATAGTGTTCGTAGAGATTCTAGTTTTGGAATGAATGAAAAAATATTCTTGGAGGAAGGATACTCATGGGGTCAATGTATTAAAGGCTACATAGTTAAGACTAATGTAAAATTTAGAGGGTCTTACATAATTTGATCTATAAAAGAATGTACTTAGAGATGTAATAGGAGATATAGATGAATTTGGAAAGAAAATTGAGTTTTCTATTTATGAGAACTTTATGGTGTCCTGAGTTATAAGAACTCAAATATGATATTATCAAGATAACGTGTGACGATCAATCTCATGACTTATCACTCACATTTTCATCTTTCTTGAGTGTATAAAAAATATTAAAAATGATCGCCCCTTATTTTCTTATCAGTTGGTATCATAACTTGGACTATTGATATTTTCTTTTTTACTTTCAAACTACTTTTATTTTTATTTTTTATTTTTACTCCTCAATTCAATACATGTCACAAATTGTTTATTGATGATTTTGTCTCACAAATAAAGAGGAAGTCAAAGGATAACTTCAAAGAAAGAAGAAAGAAAGAAAGAAAGAAAGAAAGAAAGAAAAGAGAACCTAAATATGATCTTGTTAAGGTAACTTGTGACGATTAATCTCATGACTTATCATTCGCCTTTTTATCTTTCTTGAGTGTGGCTGGAACACAAAGTTGATGACCTTTAGTGATACTTGTTATCATTTTATTATTAAATTTTTTTATGTATTATTATATTAATGTAACTCTTTAGTTAATTCATATTGTGTTATATGCTTTTATGTTTATTTTATCACGAATTTTTTTCAGCTTATTTTGTTTTATTTTTTATAAAATTTATAAGTTTGTTTCAACCTTTTATAATTATTTTTTGTTTCATTTTTAAAATTCAATTTTAAACATATTTGCATGTGTCCATAATGTTTTAAAATTTAAAATTTTCTATTTAACTCATTTCACGCACTGCACAAAGAATAATTTTTTAATAACACACAAGTGTCACATATGTCTAATTAACGAAATTTCGTTCAAAATTAATTTTAAGTGTAATAAAAAAATTATAATCTTACAATTTTATCAATTAAAAAAATCAATTAATCTCATCCAATAAATTAATCATGTCTCATTGTAAATTAATTTTAACCTTATTTCGTAGTCTTACATTTTAATCCATCTTTTCATTTCAACAACTCTCTAAACTAGAACCGGTAAGACTCTACTTATAAACCTATTTTCTAAAGCTAAAGTATACTTTGTAATTCTGAATCACAGAAAAATAAAAAAAGATAGGAGAATATGAAATGAAATTAATTATTAAAAAATAATTAATCAATCACACTTAATAAATTAATCAAATTTTATTTTAAATTATTTTTAATTATAAGAATAAAATTATAAAATTATAATTTTATAAATTAAAAAAATTAAATTGTCAATTACATTTATCTTATGTTTCACAAATTCTTATGAATTTTTTCTTTCCTCTTCATAATTGCTCTTAATCTAAAGAAATTCGGTCTCTATTCCTTCATATCAGATCTTCATATCTAAATATAGCCTTGCTGCTATTAATAGAAGTTCTTAGTTGGACAAAATTTGTGATTTCTTCCTTTATACATATATATTATTAATCCCACGTAAGTAACCACGATTATCGGTCTGATTTTGCTCCCCTTTTGTTTAAAATATTTGGCAGCTGGGATTACACAGAATTTAATTCCCATCGACAAACATAAACTAATTCCAGAAAGTGGAAGAAAACATGTCAACTAGGTGAGACAAATCGAATTTGTCTTTCTTAAACAAATAATTTCCAGCTATTCAAACAAGTCCTTGAGATTCAGCACCTCATTAAACTAGTTACCCAACAAAATCATCCTTATTAGGTACACAAACGAGTACACTAAGATTAAACGAATAAAACTAATTAGACGAAGAAGAAAAAGAAAGTAGGAAAAATCCATATTTTGTGGAAACTGGGTTGTATGTCTTGTTGATTTTCATATGATAGAAATGAAATAATGCAACCAAACCAAAGCAATCCAACGCCGCGTAATGGCACTCACTGTCTAATGTGCCTCGTCCTCTGCTACAATCTTCCACAACATATGCCGTATTTTCTGTGTCTCCACGAGGAACCCTAATCTTGATTCTTTCTCTACTACACAAAAATACCTAAAATATGCATCTACTAATTAACAAATTATTATTAACATAGCACATAGGTTTCTTTTTAATACTCACAAAAATAGGATCCCACGTGGAAGAAGATTGGGTCCATGCCTCTAATGCATTATTATTCTTTCCAAATTGTTCTTTCCTTTAACTTCTGCTTCTTAACTAAGTAATGCTAATCACCAACATTCTTAATTAAAATTAAAACTACTATACACGGTTTTAGTTCTTTAACTGAAATAATATATTCGAGGATATTACTGTTTTATTAAAATGAGCTCAATTTAAACAATTTGATTAAAAGGTAGCTTTAACAGTAAGCAGTTAATTTTTTTAACCACAAAGCAAACAGATATTAAATAAGGGATACTAAATTCTAGTTTACTTGGAGATGACTTTCAAACACAATGTAAGGGTAACAAATCAATAAAAATGAATTTTATGTAATAATAATAAAAAAAAAGCTTTGTTTAGTTTAGGGTTTGAATATGGTTAAAGACGATGCATAGTTGTTAACATTTCTACTTCCAAATGTGCCAATAATTTGAGAGCTGTGTAGATTCATTCAATAAAAGTAGAATTTCATATCTAAAAGTACTTAGAATCCACAACGAAAATCCATGTTTACACATCACTTTTACCTCTCTTCCCTACTCTTTAAGATTAAATGTAAAGTTAGTGAATGTACACAACGGTCACTTTTGTTGAAAAGAAATATTAAACTTGAATCCTTAAAATCGAAATTGTGAACAGAATTGGAAGGAACAGGTTTTGAGAAAGAGTAATGGAGGTGGCAAAGTGGTTTTGTCTTGGCTTAAGCATTGTCTTTATCGAAACCCACAAGAAAATCGCAACAAGGATAGGTATTTGGTTATTGGCGAGAGAGGGGGACCTATGTGCTTGGGAATAGAGTGGTTTGGTGCACACTCTGGCTATCTTATTTTTCTTGTCCCCTCCTCTTGTTCTTAATTATACAAACCACTCAACAACTAATCTCTTATTTTCTGTGTATTAGTCAAATCCAATATTCACTCACCCTAACTCCGTGGACTGTGGACGGCGCATACTTATATAACAACACATAGCATTGGCATAGCAATCAAGTCAATAAATTATAAAAAAGTGAAAGCACTGTCATATGCCATTGCAATTACCAAGACTTAGGAATACCATTTAAATCCAATATTCTCCTACATACATCTTTATCTTCATTTTTTTTTGTTATTATAGAGTCAGTTAATCATTATATTAGTTCTTCAACTTTTATTAGTTAGTGAATTTCTTATTCAAAGTATTCCTGTAAATACTCTGATAATCAAGTTAATAATCAGTTTGAAAGATTTTAAGGATTCAGGATCAAAATTTCTTTATTTTAAGTTCTATAAAATCATAATTAAACTTTTGTTAAGTGGGCTGGAAACCCAAGCTGTAGTTAATTTTAATTATCCTCACAATAACTCTTCAAATGATGGCTAAACTCAATCTTTAGATTCGATCGAGATATATTTGTGATGAAAGGATGATCAACAAACTAAGTGAACAATTTTCCACCCTTAATATATGTTTCATCATTTTCATCTTTCTTATCCCTCAAATTCATTATTAATATTCTAATATTTTTTAGAGTAGTTATACTTTGACAACCACACGTGACATACACCTACTTTGCAATCTTGATGTGACCAAGATAAATGACGTGTAAAAAATATTTCAGCGTGGTACTGAGAGTCATTTTTAGGGTTTACATGTTTGGGATTTTATTTAGAACGTTGTCCAGCATATTCCATCAAGGATTGAGAAGCAGTGAGTTAGAATCTCATATCTCTTGAATCTCGCCACTACTGTCGCCGCTGCTATCATCGTCGCTGCTGTCACCACCGTCGATTCTCTCACCACCGTTGCTCGCCACCATCGATGGTCTCACACCGTCGCTTGCCACTACAACCAGTGTCGCACGAAATCTCCCTTATACAAATAGGTGCATTGTACTCTTATCACATTTCAAATTTTAAATTTAGATACTTAAAACCCAATTATACCCTTTCATAACAAAATACTATGTCAATAATTGGCATAAGGTTGTATACAAGCTTGGTCTCAAAACAAAGTTTTCCTATTTTTTAATTACTTTGAATTCTCATTTAAAGGTACATTTCAAAAGATTTTAAATAAATACATTCCGTGAGACTTTATATAAATATTTATGAGGGTTGGGTTTAATTCTCTCTCCTTCTAAAAGAATAACACATCATATATTAAGAATTAAAATATTTTTATTTGTCAATATTAGTTTTATTTGATTAAAATGAATTATGAATATAAATATTATAAGTCAGCATTAATATCACGATGCATTATAATTTGAGGCAATGGATTTTTGACGGGCACCGGTCTGGTATGTAAGAGATAGACCGAGAGTTTGGGCCTGGTGATTTATGTTTCTTTGGGCTTATGTGATACCTGTCTACAAAATTTGGGCTTTATTGTAAAGAATAGAGACAGGTGTCAGAAGAAAAGCATGATACTCAGCTTGTGAAGGTAAGCAAGTGCGCATCAAGCAAGGGATCAGGAGGGAGCTTGATAGAGACGCGCGGCAGCATATAAGAGCGATCCAATCCCCACTTCCCAAAATGGCTTCCACACTCTGCTCCTCTTCCACTGCTACACCAACACTTTTCTCCTCCTTAACACTACGACGTCGTTTGCCCCTCGTCGGAGCCTTTTGCATGCTCAGTTTGGGACTCTCTAATCTCTACACCCCCTTGTATTCCTCTGCCCTCCAAACGGGGTGCGTTTTGTCTCTCTTGCGGTATTCGCTGTTCCGTCGCATAATTCACTCTCTCTTCGTTTCTCTCTCCATTGAGTTCAATTCAATTGCCTCTGTTTCAGATCAAAATTGGGTATCCGCAGCCACTCCACCATCAGAATGGAAGCAAATAGCACCACTGTCCCCAGCATTGTTGTCTATGTCACTGTTCCCAACAAGGAAGCAGGTACTAGGCTTGGCTAGGGAAATGTTCGGTTATTTAATTTTTTTAATCTCTCTTTTATTTTCATGTGCGCTGATGGTTGTGCAGGTAAGAAGTTGGCTGAAAGCATTGTCACCGAGAAACTTGCAGCTTGTGTGAACAGGGTACCGGGTGAGAATTTCCCACTTGAGATCTGTTATAATCACTCACAACACACTGCACCTTTGTGTATCTGTGGTTTAAAATTAGTAATATTTGGGAGGGGTTTTGTACTTCTAGATATTAATTGTTGTAACAGAGTAATTTTTATAATCATTTTATTTTTTGTGATTTTGTCCCTGGATTGGAATTGAATTGATAAATGCTTGATTCTGGACAAGGAGAATGAACCATTGCATACCGTCTTGAGTTAGATTTTTGTTTTCAATGAAATAGCAAGTTCCAAGAATAAAAGAGTTTGCTTGTATTATGGGTTACTTTGTTTGCATCCACCAATGTAGAAGTCCCTCTTTTTTAGGCTCTATGTTCACTTGATCACTTTTATTTATCGAAATTAGTTTCTTTAATTGAAAGTATTTTGAATTTTTTTAGCACGCACACATACAAAAACACACACACACATATATATATATATATATATATATATATATATATATATATATATATATATATATATTGTGTGTGTGTGTGTGT
>Ga0209489_101574_pt1 | contig 47054 bp, 24 predicted proteins | sample SiratrowhiteBW_FD_187527 | JGI IMG/M metagenome (GOLD analysis project Ga0209489, IMG submission 187527) | Root nodule microbial communities of legume samples collected from California, USA - Siratro white BW (SPAdes) (version 2) | ecosystem: Host-associated > Plants > Roots > Nodule | place... | reverse complement strand
AAATAATTTTTTATAATTTAATTTATGATAAAAACAAATATTTCAAATTTTTTTCTTATAATTTAATTTATGATAAAAACAAATATTCAATTTATAGCTATAAATAATTTTTTATAATTTAATTTTATGATAAAAACAAATATTTCAAAATTTTTTTCTTATAATAAAAAGTAAAAAAATAATTTATAAAACACCCGTAACATAAAATTTCTTTTAAATACATTGCGGGTTCTACAACCTGCAATGCAAATTTTTTTCAAAAAAATTTTGTATTGCGGGTTGTAGAACCCGCAATGTATTTAAAAAAAGTTTTATATTGCAGGTTGTACAACCCGTAATGTAAAAGATGTAGAAAATATAATTGCAAATTGTACAATCTGTAATGTATTTATTTTTTAATTGTATTGCGGTTTATGCAACCCGCAAAGTAGAAAAAAAATAAATGATGTAAAAGTTATTTTTGTCTTTTCTTGAAAGCTAAAATGGGAATATTTTTAAATTATGGAGGTGCAGGAAGTCACCATGTGCAGGAAGAATCACTCCTTTTCTCGTAAAAGCTTACAGAACTGCTAGTCTTTTTAGGTCCTTTTCTCTCACATCCCTCTAAACCACATAAACTTTATTATATATATATATATATATATATATATATATATATATATATATATATATATATATATATATTTTGTATATTAATTTTGATAATATTAATAAATTATTGATTTGAAGGATAAAAACCCAGTCTTAATAATACTTCAAATTCAAGTTTTATGAATAAAATTTGTAATTAGAATGTTTATTATAAAAATTAATGGCTATATTATTTTTTTTTACTTTTTAATAAAACATTTAATTAATTTATATTTTAATTTTAGAAACATGATCAAAATTTCACTTTTATACCATGTATATTCTTTAACGTTGTAAATATAGTTGTAAATTGCATTTGTAGAGACAAATCATATAATTTATACATTGATATCATTACGTCTGAAGCTTTTATCTCGATATAAAATTTTATTACGTATTTAAATTATATAGGAGATATAAAGCATGCCATGTAGAATATATTACAGCTTAGAAAACGTTACTGCACATGGTTACAACTAGGTTTTCTAATGAATAATTTTTTTTGGGTTTGATTTAATTCAATACTTTTTTAAAGAAAAAAAAAATCGATCCTTTACATGTTTACAAATTAAACTAACTAGTTAGTCAAAAAACAAATCCGAAATATTTCTACTACATATAAAATAATGACAATTTTTAATTATTATTGTAATATAGTAGAAAATAGTTTTAGAATAAAAACTAAGATACTTGCTTCATCCAATATCTAACTTGCTTTTTGCACTTCACAAATTTTTAATATGACAACAATGTCTTTATTCTTTTTATTTTAAAATTTATTTGTTAAATAATTTCTTTTTTATGTCATAATTATATTTTAAAGGATATGATATATTTTAAAAAAATAATTTCAAATTACCAATATCATTTTTATTATCATTAAGAAAAATAAAAATATATCATATCTTTTAAAAGTATCAAACATATCACAGATATGTTTCTGTATACAAGAGAGAAAAAAAAAACATTATTTAACAAGTGAATTTAAAAAATAAATAACAAGGACATTGTTAATATATTAATAATTTGTGAAGTACATAAAGCAATTTGTATGTAGGAAGCAATTGTCAAAAACTAATTAGAATTTAGTTTTAGAAATAACAAGTAAATATTTTTTTTAACATAAAAATTGTTTAAATAAATAAATATTAGTTATTTAGTTTTTATTTTTATAAAATCACCAATTATTTCTAATAAGATATTTTGTTTTATTTTTATAAAATCTATCAACTATATCGAAAGTTGTTCTTTTCCTGTTTTTTGTCTTCTCTCTAAAATTTTGTTTTTATTTCTTATCAAACTAACGACCAGAGGTCATCTCTAGATTCACTCCTAAATGTAATAGAGTAATAGTATCGGATTAGATTCTTGAACATAGTTAAGTTGTTTATGATTTTAGGGTTTTGGAATTCTTTGAGTATTTATACTTTGTAAAGACAAGTAGTTGTTTATTTGTTTGTTTTTTATAAATGTTAATATTTTGAAATAGTGAATGCTATGAATGATGTGTGAGATATATTTGTAAATTCGGGTAAGAGATGTTAATTACATATTTTTATATATATATTGTAATTACTTATTTTATTTTTGTATATATATTGTAATAACTTATTTTATTAAGTATGAATTGGATGAAATTGAATAAGTGTTTATGTAAAGTATGATGTAGTATAAAATATTTTTAAATGTGGTGTGTAATCGAGATATACTATATTATGTTAGATCAGATCATATAAATTGAAATATTTATATGATTGCGTTACGGTATAAAAAGAAAAAAGATGATAACATATTATACTATTAAAGTAAGCAGCAGATTTAATAAGTATATTTCATAATTATATCAAAATACTTTTTGAAAAAAATAGTTTAAAATACTGTGATGAATAAATTGGATGTTTATATGTAAGTCTTTTATAGAATTTTTATTAATAAAAAATATGAGATGTTACCATTATTATAAATTAAAATAAAACTTAATTTCATCATAGAACTGAATTTAACTTAAAAAATAAAAACACATTAATAATTTAATAAATTTATTATGTGTGTCATCTCGACATAACCATACTTTGAAGTTTACGATCATCCAATCCAAAACATTAAAATTATCTATCAAACTACGTTGTCACCTCATTATTTTATTTTTACAAATACGAATTTATCCTTTCATTTACCAAAACGACGTTGTTTCAATTATTCTATTAGCGCACACACCCTTGACAAGAATCTCCTTCCTCTATAAACCCATACATTAGGGCGCGCTTTTCCCCGGCCTCGCAAGCCACCGCATCTCCGCCGCAGCTCCGTCCTTATCCGTCACCGTCGTTGATTCTCTCACTCACTCTTCGTATCTATACTTCTTCTCTCAGTCTCAACAATGAGTCTTTCAGCATGCGCAGAGCTATCACGTTGTTTCGCCGCCGCAGCATCCGCGAAACCTAATTCCGGCAAGTCCAACGCCAACGCCGTAACAAACCTCGTTATACGCAGTCCAATCGCTCGTGACGGCGCCCTGTCGTCAGTTTCTCGGTCGAGGAAGACCAGCAGAATAGTCGCGGAAGCTAGTCAGGGTCTTACTTATAGGGATGCCGGCGTGGACATCGATGCCGGTTCCGAGCTTGTGCGCAGGATAGCGAAGATGGCGCCAGGGATTGGAGGCTTCGGCGGTTTATTCCCTCTCGGTATCGTTCGACTATTTTTTTTACTCTTTGTTTTTCGTTCCTTGTAATTGAATTTTAATCGAATTTGTTCTCTGAGTAGGTGACTCGTACCTCGTTGCCGGAACCGACGGCGTGGGAACGAAGCTGATGCTTGCGTTCGAAACTGGAATTCACTTTACAATTGGGATTGATCTGGTAAAAGCTTTTGTGCAAAGTGATTTTTTTTTTATTTTAATTTTATTTTGCTTTTGTGTTTGTTATTGGAGTTTTGAGCGTTGCTTATTCTCTTTAGGTTGCGATGAGTGTGAATGACATTGTGACTTCGGGAGCGAAGCCTTTGTTTTTCCTTGATTACTTCGCCACTGGTCACCTTGACGTGGACGTGGCTGAACAGGTAATTCCTGTGCCTTCTATTAAACTTTGAGCGAGTTGTGAAAGCCTATTCGTGTTCCCATTCTCATATAATTTCATTTTCTTCAGGTTGTAAAAGGCATTGTTGATGGTTGTAAGCAATCTGATTGCGTTCTTTTAGGAGGAGAGGTAATTGATAGATTTTTCTGCATGTTTTTTCACTGTATATAATTGGATGGACATCGTTCTTGCCATGCATTCACGTTTGACACTGTGAAGTAACTGGATCATTTCTCTGCTAAAATTAGATCTCTTTTTAAAACTTATTGCGAGTCTCGGATATTGAGTTGAGGGTACTTAGATGAATGATTGGATATTTACAAGAACAGATAAGATTGGGAACAACTGCTTGTGAGAGAAAAAGGTTGGAGGAGCAGTTATTGGGGGTGGCTTGACATTGTGAGAAGAGTAATAGAACAAAGGCTAGTCATCCTTTGCTGGTTTAAATGGTACATGGATTCTTGGAACTTGATTTGTTAATCTTGAACCTGTCGTAGATTTTTGTGATCTTACACTGTTGCCAAGATGATTAAGTACATGAATATATTGTTGCCAATATCTCTTCTGTAATAAATGTGATAAAAGAGAGTATGGTTTTTTGTATTTCTCCTTTTGCACTTATACTTGATTTTATATGCTTCTCAGACTGCGGAGATGCCTGGTCTCTATAAAGAAGGTGAGTATGATCTTAGTGGCTGTGCAGTTGGTATTGTGAAGAAAGATTCTGTAATCAATGGGTCAAACATTGTTGCCGGTGACATTATTATTGGTCTACCATCTAGTGGAGTTCACTCTAATGGTTTCTCACTTGTAAGAAGGTTGGTCGAGTATAGAATCTATAAGCTTTCATTTATTATGGATTATCAGTTGCTTAAATTTAATAATATGTCTTAAACAGAGTACTTGCTCAAAGTGGTCTTTCACTGAAAGATCAACTTCCTGGTAGCAATATTACAGTTGCAGAGGCTTTGATGGCCCCAACTGTTATCTATGTCAAACAGGTCATTCTACATTCTTTATGACAGTCTTTAAAATACCATTTTTCTTATTTTAAATTCCTTCCTTTGACTTACTCTTATTTTTCTTAATAGGTACTTGATTTAATTAGCGAGGGTGGGGTGAAGGGAATTGCCCACATCACTGGTGGCGGTTTCACGGATAACATACCCCGGGTTTTCCCAGAAGGCCTCGGAGCACTAATATACGACGGCTCGTGGGAAGTGCCTGCAGTGTTCAAGTGGCTTCAGGAGGTAATATATCTTTCTGTAACGCTCCTTGAATAAATATACTCTAGCAGAAAGGAAATAATTTATTATTTCTCATCAAACAACTATGTACTAAATTGATTGATAACCTCTCACATTAGGCTGGGAAGATAGAAGACTCTGAGATGAGACGGACTTTCAATATGGGCATAGGGATGGTCCTGGTGGTTAGTCCAGAGGCAGCTAACAGAATACTCGAGAAAAGAGGCCCATCCGACAAATTCTACCGCATTGGTGAGATTATAAGCGGCAAGGGAGTGACCTTCAGCTAATTTTAGTTGAGTTTAATAATGTTGTACCGTTTTAAGACTTTAATGGGAAATTTCTCTATGGGGATGAGATTTGAATTCTCGTTTTACTTGTAGCCTAATAAATTTTCCTACATAAATGCTACAAAATTTGCAACAATTTTGCGGATGTCAAGTTCCTATTGAAACGTGTTACCCTTATCTTGATCTTGCTTTGCTTTTAGTGAAAATGATTGTAGTATAATGATCTTGTGATTTTAGGAACGACTCTAGAGAGAAAGCAATGGAAGAGGAAGACTAATTCTCCTGTATATTATTCAGGAATAAAAGATTCGATTAAACAGGGACCAATCACACAATGAATTTAAAAATGAAAGTAAACAGAAGGGATCAAATCAATGAAGAAAGAAAAACAAGTAAAACGGATCAGATTAAATCAAAGAATCTTATTTTGACCCAAAATCAATCAAATCAGAATAATAATGATTTCGAACTCTCTTTCTAAGTTGGTGCATGTTCAGTATGCTCAACTTGGTTACCAGAAATTGAAAGTTCTGGCTTAAACAATTTTTTGTCAAATATGACATTCACTTTTTCCTTTATTTATGAAATGTCTGTCAATTCCTACCACCTTGGTTTAGTCATGTAGAAGTGGTTTTGGGCTATAATAAGATTGACCCGTTTAGTGGATATCACAATACAATTTTAGTGGATAAGATCCACAATAAACTGCAATCCTTCTAGAATCCATAAAGCATATTATTCCTCTAAGTAACTAAGTTTCTCCAACAAATTTGCGGTAACCTGATGTTAATTTTAAATCAGTAATAGATCCTGCCTAATATCCATATGTGAATGAATACCTTAACAGTGTTTTGACCAATTTTTCTTAAAATGTGTGGTGATTATATAAATTGAGTTACCAAACTGATTCCAAAAGCTATATCTCTATAAGATAGAAAAAATAACCTCCTTACAAATCTTTGATATTAGGTTATATCTATGGGGTCTCCTTTGCCTTCACTGGCATGACTATGGTTTTGGTTGGGTTATCGGAGTAATTGTTGGCCTACAATCCATTATCCTAATTTATTTGAATAGATCTAAAATATATTTCTATAGAGATACCGCAATCCCCATTTTCTGATCTTGCAAACTCCTTTCCCAAAAAAATATTTCAGGCATCCAAATTTCTTAATTTCAAACTTAACAACAAGAGATGCCTACATACAATTTTTTTTTGAATAATAATTACAATATCATCCGCATAAACAATTAATAAGTTCATCTTTTCTTCAAAAGAGTGTTTCACAAGCATGGTGTGATATTGAGCATATTTTAAGACATTCAATTAACACTTACGTCTTATTTCTTGTAAAGACTGATATATGCTTTAATATATTTTACTTCCATAATTATCAATAAAAAATAGTTAATTACGACGCTGTTTAAAATAATGTATTTTTATGATAAAATACTATGTTTGAAAGTAATCCTCTAATTCTAATGTAAGGGACATGGGTAGTGACACCTTAATCTCCACATTTCTATTGTGTTGTTATATATATTAAAATAATAAAAATGTCTTTTCATTTTTAAATATTGAAGATATAATTATTTTGTTCAAAAAAGATTTATTTCCTTAATTTTCTACTGTAAAAAAATATTTTTTATATACTTTATATTTTTATATATTAGTTTTTCTTATTACACCTATTAATTCCTAATATAGAAAAAGTAATATTTAACACGACAGAAAATAAATATTGCAATAAATTTAATAACAATAAACTATAATTAAAAAAATAATATTTTCTATATTTTAGGTACAAAATCTATTTATTTCTATCATTTCAATCAATAATACAACAATACAACAAAAATATCGATATTCATGTGACATATGTATTTTCATTAATATTGAAAAATAAATATATATTGAAGAGAAAAAAAATAAATAAAACACACTAAGTAAGATCCAATGACGTTAGACTGTTATAATAAAAGTGGAACGTTTAAACTCCCACTTTGAATGAAGTTCTGTTTTTTTTTGTCTTTTTCTTGCTTTCTTCCCCAGTTTTTGTTCTAATCAGTCACTTCTCCTCCTGTTCTTTCCCTGTCCGTCTAAACGACACACCCTCGCCTAGTCCTAGCAATTCTTTTCTGTAACTACTAGTTTTATACTTTTAATTTCATTTTTAAACCTGGGAGAAACCCTAATTTTTTTTTCTTCCAATTAGATGATAACAACTCCAATTTATTGTTTTTTTTGTGAAGCTGGCTTCTAAAGTTTGTAGCTTTGTCACAGTTGAAGCATAATCTTGACTTGGGATGGCGTTTGAAGGCTTTAATCCTATCTTTAGTAAACCCATAGTTGAATGGACTTCTCAAAGTTCTTCTCCCTTGTGTCCCTTTTTCGTCCATGTTTATGCCCCTGATTCTTCTCACCTTGTAATTCATGTCACTAATACCTGTGATGCTTGGGAGACTCGTCTTTCGCTTTCCATGCTTGAGGACATTGTGAGCATTCTTGATCACCCTCACTTGCTTGCATCGTTATCTGTTTAAGGAAGAAATGTGAGTCACAGTGTTGGTTCAGCGAAGAACTGTTAATAATTAAAACAAAAAGGAAAATTGTTGGTTCATCTTGGTAAAGAGGTTAAATAAAGCTCAAATGCCTTTTGTTGATAATTTTTGGTTCAGTTGTGATGTTATTGATCCTGAATATCAATTTTTTTTTTTTGCTTTTATTATGTTAGTTTGCTTAAAATTTCTGAAATAAAAGAAGTATTCTTATGATTTTGTTTATAATAGTGATTGCCATTTTTTGACCTTTTGTGCAGAGGGATATTGTTGGAATAGGGGGCTCGTGGTCAGAGTTTGTCGATTATTTTATAGCATCCCTTAAGTCACAAGATCTGAAGCTGGTTCTAGAGGCAGATTCAAATTCTGATGCCAGTTAGTATTCTAAGAACATCTAGTCTTCGTTTTTTTGGAAATTTTAAAATAAGAAACATCATACAATGTATTTGTTATTTCGAAATAAATTTAAGTGCAGAAGTGTGTGAACACCACCTTCTTTATTTTGAATTTCAGTCCTTTCTTGAAGATCTGGATCAATGAAATTCTGGGGGATTTAAGTTTTTTTTGGGTCAGACTATGATTTAGTAAAAACATACATATGTTCTGTTTTATAAGTGTGTATGCATTAAACTTCTGTGAAATTTAAATAGGAAACATGAGTAGCCTGAGTTGAATCAATTAAAGTTTGTATCACCATTTAAGAAATTTGTCATCTCAGTTCAAATGTGGGGCCAAATAGACCCTACTTATGTTATCTAAGCGCAGAAACCCATTACTTTTTTGAAGAAATTTTAAGGTTTTAGGTGCGTAGTTAAACTTTTGTTGTGGCTGTTCTTTAAGGGGAGTACCTGGCATTAACCTTCATGATCATTTGTGCTATTAGTGTATGGCATTAGACTTAATGAAGAAGGTTTTGGTGACTTATCAAAGATGGTGGCCATGTCACATGAGGTTAAATGTTATGTTATGGAGGTAATTGCAAAGTAGATGAGTATGGAGTGGACAATCTAAGTTGAAAGAAATCAAAGTAAAGAATTGTTGCATTGCATGTATATAGTGAAACTTTGGTTGATTTTGATATCTTTAGCATGATTTTCTTGTTGTTATGTTGCGTAGCATCTTGATACATTTTCATTTTGATATCTTTCAGTCCTGGTATTTTGATTCAATTTGTGTCCTGCTAATACTGCTGTCTGTGAAATGGGGTTGCTGTCGTGTTATTTCGGATTATCTTTTGTTCTGCTTCAGTAATCAGTTAATAATTTATTATTTTTCATTTTAAGTAAGCATACTCATTGGTCACTGCTCTTTGTTTTTCAATGCTAATATTTCAGGTATTAGTCATGCTAAATTAGTAGCTAAGAAATCAAAAGGGATGCCTTTGGTCACCATTCCTCTTACCAAACTTGTGGACTCCACTGCTATGGAAGTTAAGTTGAATTTTTTCTCAAGCCTCTTTGATGCATTCAAAATGAAAAGTATGGAGTTCTCTCTTGTAAAAGGTGTGTCCAACCCTTTCAAACTGTATCAATCTTTTTAATCTTAGGTTTTTTTTTTTCTAATCATGTTTGTAAATGATCAATACATTGTGTTTAATTATGTTGAATTTCTAGGCTATAATATTGTCATTAATGCTAATTTGTTGTAAAAAATGAAATTTAGTTGCATAGTTATCTTTTGGAAATTCATTGTTCATGACTGGACCAATCATTGTTGTAAATTGTTAGATTAAAACTTGTTATTTTAAATTGTTTTGTGGTTGGCATACAACATATTGTTGTAGTTCATTCCTTTTATTCTTTGGTAAAAAGGTTTTGGATTATATAGTAGTAATTGGAAGATATGAGTTGCTTTGTTTTGAAAATGGTCAATTTAAAAAAAAAAATGCTTGCATGTGGTCTCGATGATAAATTGGTAGGACTATATTTCTTCTCTGGTATAGATAATTTGTTCTTCATGTCTTTGATTCATTGTAACTCATATCTAGATGTGCCTTCCACAGATGTGGGGACATATATATAAACTTAGACCTGGACCTATATAGCCTATGCTCTGGAGTTCATTGTTACTTTTGTTGTTCTTTCAGAACAAGAGCAATCTGCCCGGACAAACATGTTAGCAGCTGAAAAGGTAGGATAGCCAAATTGAGTTCAACATTTACAGCGTAGACTCTCTATATATTATAATTTTTTCTGGTTGATATCTATAATCATAATTTTTGGTTGGGATTGCAAAGCAATTGATTTGCATTCCTAGTGCAATAAAGTTACACAGTGTCTATTTTTTGTTGAAGGGGTATTTTTTCATGGGTTTACCTTGGTATCGTGTTCATACTGTTGTATTAAATGATCCGGGCCGTTTGCTTTCTGTTCATATAATGCACACAGCTCTAGTTGCTGGTTGGGCCGGTTCAATGGCTCTATATGAATTAGCAGTTTTTGATCCCTCTGACCCTGTTCTTGATCCAATGTGGAGACAGGGTATGTTCGTTATTCCTTTCATTACTCGTTTAGGAATAACTAATTCGTGGGGCGGTTGGAATATCACAGGGGGGCTATAACGAATATTATAGAGTTCTCATTCGTACTGTAGGATTCATTGTTATATTATGAATTACAAGTTTAACAGAAACTAGACCAGAGATGATGAAAAAGATGAAAATATGTCTTTATTGAAATTAAATATAAGAATCAGTTCACAGAAAAAATGAAAGTATCAAGAAGAACTATTAGGTATTCAAGAGGCCTGAACTCTCCACATTTTCCTAGTCAGCCTTATAATGCGCTTCCCTTCCTTTTTATTCTCCTTAATTGTAGTTAAGGAGAATATTATAATAGCAACTAACTATAGTCAGTAGCTATTGACAGCTGTTTCTGTTGAACAGGGGTCTAATCCTCTCCTTCCTTTCCATTTCTCCTATTATACACCCTCCTACAGTAGGTTGCAACCCTCCATCACAGTATATGATTCCTTTCATTTTCATAGGCTAATTGTGTGTTTTTTCTATGCTCAAAATGTAATTATGCCTGAATGATTTATATCAAAAACTTTGATTATATGTCACCTTCAAGATAACCCCAATTTGATTAGAATTGGATTTTGTTTATTCTTAGGTGTCTGGTATGAAAGTTTTAACATTGACCCTTCTGCTCGTAGTAGTAAGTTGGTAAAATTAGATTGTCCCCTATTATCATTGTAAGCTCATGAATACTCTTTTTATACCTATCAGGAAAGAAATGAAACCATTCAGCTGGAACGGCGGCAAAAGTCTCAAAAGATTAGCGACTTAGAGAATGGTGTTTCTACTGAGGGATTGCAAAACTCTCCAGGTAAAGGGTCGGTCTTTTGCTGATAAAGTGTTTTCAAATTTGTCATTTGGGTCGAAGGTCTTACCAACCAACTTGTCTGTAGTACTATGGTATACGTGGTGAGACTGAACCAAATGTCTCAAGGCTAACTAAAGTAAATTATATGAATTATAAGGTCTGTCTATCATCTTTTAGTTGTTTAACTATTTCTTCTGCTAGGAAAACGGTGACAGTCTTCTTAGATCTATTTTCTTATGAATCAAGAAGAAAAAAAAAAAAAAAAAAAAAAAAAAAAAACTGAGGGAAAAAGAGAAAGGCAACCTCTAGCCCCACCTTGAATGTTTTCTTATGTTTGGGACCTTCTGCTTATATTTTGCTGCTGCTTTATTGCAACTGTTTTGGCTTGTATTCACCATCTCTTGGATTTAGTGCTTCAAGCATTAATGAAAACAATTTGTGTTTCACCTTCCTGGTGACATGCAGATAAGCAAACAGCTAGGGATGGAGGTTCTACTAAAGTCAAGAATCGTAAGGTGCCAGCATATCGCAGGCAAGTTTTCTTACTAGCTTACTAGCCTTAATTCTAGTCCTACTGCCTACTGCTTTCATCGTAGTAATACTCAACTTTTTTTCTCGGCAGGACCAAAGTAAGAGGGGCCCTCTTGCATAATAATGATGAATGAGTTATAATTCAGTTCTCATTCAAACCGGTTGCTTAATAGGAAGGAAGTGAAAGAACGAACAAAAGAAAGTAGCATTCCATTGAATTTCAGATATTTTTTCTTGGCTTAGTGGATTGGGAAATGTGATGGGATGGGAGACTAAGAGCAGGGAACAGACAGGGCAATAGGATTTGTGTTGTGTTCGTGTATGTTTTCAACTTCTCTTGGTAAAAGATGAAAGACACGTTCAAAAGAAGTAATGTATTTGGTTGAGAGTTCCCATAGAAAAGAGAACATCGTGTGGCTATGTGAATTTAAACTAATCTGACATTATATTCGACATGCTTGTATATTCTACAATTATTTAAACGTGCATAATCTTTTTGGTTAGTGCAAAATCTGATTTTCTTTTCTTATAAGTTGGGAATAGACTGGAAATTCATGATAATTTGTCCACCCAAATTGTGTGGTTTAGGTGTAGTGTAATGTAAATGATAATAATAGCTCAGCTTGATTGCCAGAACAACTAGCCGAAAATATATAAGTGCCACATTACAGAACAGTGCCTCTTCTATATATAATAGGTATTAGCATTTGTGAATTTTAGAAATAATGATAAAAATGAATCCTCAGACAAGTTACCAGAGAATAGTTAATTAATGTTTACCAATTGCTTATGCGCCAGACTATTGTAAATGCTCGATAATGTAGCATAAAGAAAGTACTCAGTTCATTCATAATCAATAGCGTAATTGAAATTAGGCCTGCTAAGCAAGCTTGGTATAGAATAATCCCATTTTCTTTGTTCATTTTTCAGGACAAAGCCGGTGATATTGACCAAGCCTGAGATATTATAAAATGGGGGGGAGAAGGAATCTAGATGATAAGAGAAACACAATGTTGTGAATTAAGTAATCATGTAAAGCAAAAACCAACATAATATCCTGTTAGTACAATTTGTTGGCACTGACCAAACCTATAATTCTTTATGCTTTTTTTTTTTAGAATATCTGCATCGGTTCCTATCAGAAGAAAAATCCAAGACACGTAAAGAGAGAGAGAGAGAGAGTCACCAAAGACTTAGTTGGTGACCTTGCCAAATCGCCTTTGGGAACATCTGTATCTAAGAATAGCGTAAGAGATGAACCTGTAAACCAAGATGAAGCACACAGTGACCCCAACATTCTTCCATCTGTTACTCTCACCACCGTACCCTTCTTCTTCAAGCACATCCTCTCCGCTCTTAAGACATGCCCCTAACATGTACTCCAAGCACTTTCCCGAGTTGGAGAACTCGTTGATCAGGAACCCTTCGAAGGGATACTTAAACAAGGATAAATAATGCATGAAAATCCAGTAATTTGGAATTTCTTGCTTTGATATGAAGTACCCAGAGAACAAGAAGAATGACCCTATAACACCAGCAATCACTGAATTCCCAACAATAAAATTAGGCACCAGAGCACTAAAACACACCACAACTGAATTGGCCGTGTAAAGAATCAACCATATCAGCAACAAGAAGTGCAAAAAGGCCATGAAATTCCGGTGGAGACCAACAAGCCAGTACAAGGGCACTGAGAACAAAATGGCTAGGATGAGAAGAAATGGCAAGTAAACTAGGCCATTCGCAATTGCATAGGATGATACACGGTAGCTTCCACAAGATGTTTCCTTCATTAGAATCTCCCTTTCTTGCAGAAAAATGGGTAGAGCTTCTATGCTGCTTGACAACAAAAACGTTAATATGAAAGCAAATAGACCCACCCTTTCATAAGCTCCATCTAGGTCATCCTTAAGGTTACAAAAGATGGAACCCACAACCAACCCAGAAACCAGCATCTGAATTGTCCTACAAGCAAATAGCTCTTTTGTACGAAATATGTTCTTGGAGAACCTATGAGTGAGAATCATAGTTTCTCTCAATCTAGAATTAGCAAAATCACAAGTGAAATCCATTCCAATGTAGATGGTTTCTTCATCAATTACCTTGGATTGCTGAAACAGCTGTTGCAATGTAAACTTACCATTCCTAATCTCACCAGCTTCATCATCAACTTTCTTCTGTTGCATTGTCCCTGGCAATTGCCTTGGTGTTTCCACCTGAACTGGCATACATTTCTGTTGTTGCTGAAGGGTATCAATGGACTCAATGGCAAATTCAACTAAATTGACATGAAGAGGAAGCTCCAAACCGAGCAACCTTAGATTTACACCAAGCAACTCAGCAGTTCCATGGTGCAAAACACTTCCATTGGCCAACAACAACAACGAATTGAACAGCTTCACTATTCTGAACCCGGGTTGATGGATACTAAGGATTATAGTTCTAGCTCTTGTGTCAGCCATGACCTTAAGCATGTCAATTATTTGCAGAGCCGAAGTACTGTCAAGCCCTGAAGTTGGTTCATCAAGAATCAGCACTTTTGGATCATGTATGACTTCAACACCAATGGAAACTCTGCGCCTCTCACCACCAGATATGCCTCGGACCCTATCATCGCCAATTCTAGTGCCAGAAACGTGGTCAAGTCCAAGCTCCTTAATCAATGACTTGACCCTGGAGCAAAGTTCCTCCTGAGAAAGCTTCAGCCTCAGCTTTGCACTAAACATCAGGGTTTCTTCAACTGTAAGCAAAGGAAACAAAGTGTCCTTTTGTGTCACATACCCTGAAAGCTTCCTGAACTGAGCTTTGTCCACAGGCTTGTGGTTCACCAACACACTACCACTTTGAGGGCTATGTTTGCCAGCTAGAATCTCAAGCAGTGATGATTTGCCAGCTCCACTTGGCCCAACAATGGCTAGGATCTCCCATGGTTTGGCTTGAAAACTCACATTCTTCAGCACATGCCTTACTCCACTGCAACTTTCTACAGCTTCAGCTTCCTCTTCTGGCTCTTTACCATCTTGATCAGTGTCAAGCTGTGCAGATTTGCTGAAGATTTTGAAAGGGTGCTCCGATTTGTGTGTGTGGATGGTGTAGTTTATGCCAATGGCCTCAACCTCACAGCCTTGCATCTTCGTTTGAATAGGTTGCTATGCTTCCTTTTTCTATGTGTTTCTCTCAGTTGTTTCTACTCTCTTCTAATTCCCCAACCCATTTTGCTCTCTTCCTCCTCTCTGTTCTATATTCTTTTTTAAATCAGCGGTTTTGGCCTCTGTTACTGACAGTGAAACAATGTGTGGTTCTAAGGGATTTAGCTGCAATGACACTCAGCTCCTCGAACTTTGTATATAAAGTTCACGTGCACCTCTTGCTATTTCTTCACCAATTTTACATATTTGGACACAAAGATGCTTGTATAAATTTAAAATAACTAATAATTTAGACTTAACAACTCATTAATATAATAGTATTTCTCTACAGTTACTAATCTTAGTGGATATAACATGCTTTCAGTAAGAATTAATATTTTTTCAGAGATGATAAATATCTTTAAGATAATCTTTGTTGATTAACATATCAAATTGAATGTCCAACATTTTACTCTGGTTTAGACGCGGAACATTGAATTATTCACGTGAATCATTTTGGTTTCTCGTAGTTTAATGGACAGCTATACATTAAACATGACTTAGATGTTGTTGCCAGTTGCCAATGTCAACTGTGAAATGAAGGATGGTAAATCAGAACTGTGGATGGTTTTGGTCTTTTGGTGCATAATACAGGTATGGGAATAGATTCGTTCATCAACGTGCTGACACATTTTAATTTATTACAGTTCAGTTTCTTACACTGTTTATTACATAATACTATACTATTTTACCTGCACCATGATGTTTGCCAACAATTTTTTATCACTTTGATCTCGTGTCCACTTACACAGTGATTGATCCAATTCATAACAATGGAACCTTTTAACAGTGATATATATGTACAAACAACGGTCAAGTTTTCATTAGTTCTATCACTGCCTCTTTATATTTGTGTTTGTCTTGATCAAATTAGCTATAACAAAATTGGGAACAATGTTGAGAGTATAACATAGTACTGCAAATTTTCGTGTATTTTATGAGAATTGATTACAGAAGAGATATTTTTGGAACAAAAACCATAAAGGGCTAATGATGGAATTATTGAAAAACACTTAAGTACACATTTGGAGTTGCATGAAAGGACATAACGATTTGGCAATTACCAAAGTGGTGGACCCTTGGGTCTTCAAGTTTGTGGCTGAAATTTCACAACGGTCCACAACGAATCAAAATCTTTCATAACAGTGTAATTTGACAAGTTCACCTATTTTCATCTTTGTCTTGAAGTTCAAGTAAAGCACTAACTACACACAAGTATCTTTTGCCATACACAGCTTCTCCAATTCCATCTTGAGCATACTGATAAAAAGCATTCTCTAGATATGTACATGATCATGAGAGCATCTTATCTGTCTAATTATTAAAGCTAGAAAAAAATATCATTTTGTAATCAAATTGCTCCAAGACCAACCAACCAATCCTTATGTGATGTTTGATGGAGTCATGTGAACCTTAAAAACCATGAGAATTTGATGAATGTAATGTGATCATATCTAATTCAATATATAAATAATTTTGTTATTGTACCTTAGATTTGGGGTCATGTAATGTTAAAAATGTTGTTACTAGAAAAATCTATGAAATAAATTAAGATGAAGTTGTGTGGTTGGTTCATCACTAGACAACATTATTCTTGTTCTGTTACTGGTTTCTCTTAATTCACTTAATTTGGTCTCTAATACTGTGACCACTTACCAATAGAGCTTTTAAACCTAACAGAAATCCAACACCAAACTCTTTCAGATTGTAGTAAAAAAAATTTCACTTTTTTTATTTATTTGTTCAAGAAAGTTTGTCTGGATTCGAATATCTAATTCAGTGTCATAGAAGAAGCTGAAGAACCCGTGAACTCTTTCTGTGGTCAATTGGGTACACCCTGTATGTCTCTCAATTGGCACTTGCCCCACCTAAAACAACTCATTATTTGTACCATTTTTACTACTTTGGATCAACACCAAGAAACAAAGTCAAGTTTGATAAACAAAATAAACTAATTAGTTTAATCTAAAAAAATACACTTAACTTGCCCGTGAACCCCTTCCCTTTCACTGTTCAATTATTGAAAGCATCACTCCTCACCACACAACCAAAATCTGCACCACTAAAGTCCAACTCATTCCAAGTGACTTCATGATATTGGATTTTGATTTATTTTCTTTTGAATTAGTTAAGGATTAAGGATGTGTGCTTATTATAAGCTAATGGATTCAATCATTTCAACTATTTTGTTGTTATTATTTTGATCTTATGTCACCTTTTCCTTAGCCTTCATTCATGAGATGAGAAGATGCTATGTTATGGCCTCTTCCTTTTGTCTTTGCTCATAACAGTTTTATGCTTCTACCAATGCCTTCGACACATGATCCGATCTAAATTCCAAGAACAAGAAAATGTTGCAGATTAATGCATATTGTCTTTTGTTGCTTAGTGAAACATTAATGTGAATTAGTAGGACTGCAGTTATAAGAAAATAGTAATATATAACAGAAAACTATATACAGATTTCATAATCAATCTTTCCAACTTGTTTAAAACCCAGTTAACCTTCTCTTTCTATCACAATTTTCTTTAATTTAAACATAGAGGGTACCAATTCCTCACTGAAATTCCTTATCTTTAGAGAGGCTTGTTAAAGAAGTTATTGGAGTGTAAAGTGTATCATTTATTGGTAAAATTAATTCAAATGTACAAAATAATCCTCTAAAATCATGATTATTCCTTGTTGCTTGTTTATTAATCTGCGTGTTGTGTCACGTCATTTAGGAGCACGAGGCCCTAAAAGTTTGTGATATTGTTTTTGAAATTCAAAATGTAGATCCAAAAACCAGCTATATCCAGTAATAAACCTGTTCTTATTAGCACACTGTTAGCTGAACCTGTTGCCAGTTTTAACATTAAAAAATATTAATATATAATCAGATAATTAACTAGTCCTTCAAACAATTCCAGAACAAAATGATAATATTATCAATAAACAATTCAGAAGCAAAATGATAATGGACATGTGTGTCTGACCATGATTAATTAAGATATTTGTGGTGTGTTTGTATTCACATTCAAGGTATTTAGGTAAATTCATTTTGAGTAAAACAAGCACATCCATAGAAATGATATAAGGTTTTTATGTTGTTGTAGTTAAATAATTAAAACACATTTTTATGATTTTTCTTAAACAATAATTAAAAAGTATAAAGCATTTATTCTCTTGATTTTAAATTTAATTTTATATTAATTCTATAGACATTTTTCACCATTCTAATTTTTAATAACATTGACGGTTTCAACGAATATCACAAATACATTAATTAAAAATTATTTTAAACAATGCACAATTTTTTACCATGATTCTTTTAGCTGACAGTAGTTCTTGTTATTTTTTTATAATTGCCTATTTTTATGTTTAGCACTAAATTTTAAAAAATCAAATAAAATCAAATCACTTTTGTAGTTATAAAATTTAAAATTTAGTTGAAGTTAAATCACAACATTTATGATATGACTTTAATGTGTAGATAAATACTCTGTAAAAAAATCAGTATCCTCTTAATTCTGTAACAAAACAATCAACTATTACATTTATATGTAGCCTAGACATTCTTAATCTTCTTTTTTTTATCTCTTTATTTCTACATATAAATTGATTTCTTATAATTTTTAATTATTAAAATAATATTATATTACAATTTAAGCTCTTCCTTTCAAAATCATAATATAATTTATATATTCAAAAAGCTGTACATTACAAAAAAATAATTAAGCTGTTGCTCCACGAATCAAAATAATTTTTTTATCATATGTATTATTAACACTTTTAACGAAAGCTTTGTATTTTTTATTTTTTTTAACAAGTGTCTTATGTTCTACTTATTATTTATTCAATATAAATTTTATTATATAACAATAAAATAAAAAACTATTATTAATTATATATTTTGATCCAATCACAAACAATTATGTGAAAAACTTTAAAATTGTAAGTCTAAAAAAATTTCACAAATTATGTTTTTTCATAAATAGTAACATTTAAGAAAGAAAAATTATATTTTGATAATTTTATTCAGGACCAAAATTGTCTAAGGTGGAGATAATTCAGAAGTTTGATGTTGTTATCTCAAGTTTGTGATAACTGATAACTAATAACTGATGAAACTGATGAAGTTGTGTGTTCATATGGTAGCAACAGTTTTGTAACTCTTCTCCATGCACCTTCACAAGCTTTATACCATTCCTTCTTCCTTCGGTAACTATTCCTCCTTCCTTCCATACATGCACTATCACATCCACTTCCACCTCAATTTTCAATACAGTGAATATCAACTCATTTCAATTTGCTAAAATGAGGGTTTTTACTTATCATAAGACCGTTTTTGCAGTTTTTTTTTGTCATAAAGGAGGGTTTTTTTACTCATTTCAATTTGCTGGAACGAGCATTGGGATTTAGGATTGTCAAAATTGAAACTTTGCATTGCAGGGAATGCCTTTTTTCTGGTGGGTCATCGTGTTTTGGACATAAGAGCGTGTAATGATGGTTTATTCCGTAAGAATCGGAGAAGGTTCGGAGCGTCCATTTCGTGTTCGGGTGTTAGGAACGATTTGCCTTCTATTGAACAGCTTAGTGATGCACGGGTTATATACTCTGTCGCTGCATCTATGGGACACAATCAGGTATATCATTCCAACATTGAATCTATGTGGAAAGGTAATTCAACTAGATGCTCGACTCTTTGTGATTCTTATGGTTTGTTTGGACGAGGGAAAAGGATACCTAAAGGAGACAAATGCAATGAACTTTCTTTTATTTGGTTGGAAAAAAATGGGGAGAAAGCTCGTTTCATTTTCTCTTCGAATTCAAATTTCCGACTTTTTTCCCTTCCTTGGCATAGAGAGTTAGAGCATCTTTAGATAATTTTTTCTGTTAGTATCTGAAGGAGAAGAAAGTAAAATGTATTGACTTTTCTATAAGCTAAATGTAACTTATCTTCATTAGTTTCTGGATATAGAAATGAAACCAGTTTTTATAAAGTTGAATGTTGTAAGTTGATTTTAACTTATACGCTCAATTTATTTTAACTTCTTATTCTTTTCTTCTGTGTGTGCTAATTTAAGTTAGTTTGCAATTCTTTCTTCTTCTTCTTTTGAAATTTTTAGTTCGTGCATGTTCTTATTTTAAACTTAAACTTGTTTTTCGAGGGATTGTGTACTTGTGTTCCAGTATAATATCTGCTATGCTACTGTAGTACTCTCATTCTGTTTTCTTCTTTGGTTAGAAACACCAGCAGAGATTATATGTGCTGTCACTTGTCACCATGGCTGAATTCATTGCATCTACGTGATTGTAATTTGGATGTACTATTTGTTACAGGAGTCTCATCCAGAATCACATTTTCGAGTTCCTGCAATTGTGAATGCTCTAGAAGAAATGCAGCTCTCTTCAAAGGTACTGAAAGCTATGCACATTGTGGTTTTGGAAAATTTTCCTGTCATCTGTTCATTTTGAAAGATCTGATATCATGTAGATATTGGCTTTTGAAAACTTAATTGTGTCCGAAATTCAGAAAATAAACAAAGTGTCTTTTTCATTCAAATCTTGCTTCTGTTCAATGTGGGTTTGAAACTTTGATTCAGTTTTTTGTTTTTTAGTTTTTAGATTCTATTTTATAATCGGTTTGCAAAAGCTAATTTTTAGATAGTAGGAATACGGGAAGAAGTTGTAGAGTATTATAAGGAAGAAGATGATACAGTATTATTACAAAGAAGACGAGTAAGAGAAAACTGAAAATAAATGTTCTGGTTTTTGCAAAAGCTGGAAAAAGGTATTACTTTTGAAAACAATTTTCAAAAACTATTCTTATCAGATGGTTTTTTTTTTTTTTTTTTTTTTTTTTTTTTTTTTTTTTTTTTTATTTTTTTTTTTTTTTTTTTTTTTTTTTTTTTTTTTTAAATAGAACATAGTTCCTAAGAATAGGAACGAACAAACAAACAGTAAACGGAATGATGGCTTTTTTTCTGGGTACAGAAGTAGGCAGCATTTTATTCTCAAGAATATATCACAATCTACTTATGTTAATTTGCAATGTTTTCTATTTGATTGAAAGACAAATCAGCATCCCTAGGGCCTAGGCAATCCATGACTATAGGTTTTATGCTCTTGTGTCAACTAGAAAAAGCTTGCCAATTTGAGAAAAAGACTGACTTAACTGGATGATAATGTGAAATTGTCTTATGATTTGTCATTCTGGCATAGTGGCATTAAATAGTAAAGTATTTTAATTTTAACAACTTCAATTTATGTATGATTCAGTTCCGTGGCTCTGAGTTAATTGAACTTCAACATTTTGAGCCTGCTTCGGTAGATGATATTGCAAGCGTGCATGCAAGAGCCTATGTTACTGGACTTGAAAAGGTAATATTTTTTTTTTTATTTTTGTGTTTTCTGATAAAAACCTGATATCTTATTACGAAGAAATAGGGATAAACTCGCAACTCCACAATTACAAAGGATAGAACACTGAAGAACTTTGAGGGCCTTTGTCTCCCATTGCCGAAGGCCCCCATTCTCTCTCAAAATGTCAAGATGATCCCTCTTTTATCTCCCTTGTTATTTATTGGTAAAAACACCTTATTTCTCCAACCAACAAACTAAACTATTATGTAACTAGCTGACTAATGAGTATATATTATTTTGTTGGAAATTTGCGCTAATGAAGGTCACTCCTAGCTCATGTTAAATGAAGCCTGTTTGGGCTGCTGAAATTGCCGGCTCTAGAGCTCATAAAACTTGTAAAATCGTCACGTTACAAGCCAATTTTGTAGTTGAGTCAGTCATTAGGTCAAAATTGTAAGGTAGTATTAAATTCTATCCTAAATCCATTATTTGGTCACATGTATTTGCCCATGTTCCATATATCCTGTTTTGTTAGTGAGGGGTATTGTTGGGCCAACTGGATTTGGCCATGCTCCAAATGTTTAACTGTAGGGATGAGGATGTGTTGGGCTTGAGTAATCTAACTGGTTTTGTGGGGTTGAGTGCCGTTAGCCCAAACTTTTAAAATTTTCCTTTTCTTCAATCCTTTTTTTTGTGAGATGTTGTGCTTTTTAAATTATAATGTTTTCCTTTGACATTTTAATGAAGAAATTGTGATTTGGAAATATGCTAATATCTTTTATATTTGTTCCTATGCTGCTACACTTTCATTTATGATTTGAATTGTGTCTCCTAATCTTGCTGTTGTATTTCAATTAAATATGTTTCATCGTAGGAATTACTTTTGCCAATTACTTCCACTTGATGTGTTCTTTACTTCAGTTGAATGCACAATGTTAATAAAATATCAAAACAAGGATTTCTGCTTCGCACTGAATTGTTCACTGGTTATTTATACTTAAATAGATGTTTACTAATGTCTTCTGAATTCTGATCAGTCAAATCTCCACTATCCTAGTTTTTAGTTCAAGTGTTCAGCAACACTGGCCATGTTGTAGCATTTCATAATTTGTACTGTATTTGATTTTACCATGGCACTGGAATTTTCTTTTCTGAAATTTGTCATATTTACTCTTCTCAATCCTTATAGGTTATGGATCAAGCTGTGGAGAAGGGCCTTCTTTTCGTTGAAGGTTCTGGACCAACATATGCCACTGCCACTGTAATTTCTCTGCCAAGAACTTTATGATTCTTTCCAAGCTCATAGGTTTTTCCGAAAGTCATTATATGCTAGAAACTTTATATTGTGTTTTCTGTATTCTTATGGTGGTATTCATGATACAGACCTTTCAGGAGTCAAAAATTGCAGCTGGTGCTGGATTAGCCTTAGTCGACTCAGTGGTGATCTCTCAACCTGCATGTCCATCTCTTGGTAATAATCATTGTGTTTCGGGGAGGGGTAAGTGAGTGGATATGGATATGTTCATATCTGCTTCCTCTAGTGACTTGCATACTGAAAGGACTATTTCATTCCTTGTTGGAAATTTGGTCTTTGTTTTTATCAGAACCAGATATTGACTGATCTTACCGGATATCTATCTTGTATCTTAAATGTTTGGGAGAGATGGGTAGTCACAAATATAACAAGTTTCGGAAATCAAGTGTGTGTTCTTTATCGGATTTGGTTGTGTCCAATATATTTCAAGTTGTTAGGGATAAAAGAAAAAGCATTCTTGAATCCCCACTTTCAAGCTTAAGCTTTTAGAAACAGGGTACTGAGGCCTGCATGACTGATGATCATTTTGTTTTATCCTTGTCATTCGTCATGATTAAGTTCAACTTGTGCATTTTCTATGCTGCAAGTTTGCTTTTGTATGAGGAGGGGTTTGTCATGGTAATGAAAATCCTGGTCCTCCAACTAAAACAGATAAGGCTTTTGGCATAGTTAGTCTTGGACATAAATGTTTCAAAAAGTATAGTGAACTGGTGATATATTTCAGATTTTGATATAAATTTCTCTTTTTCAATTTCATATTCAGGTTGCGGGTTCAAAGATAAAGAGTGATGCACCCACTGGTTTTGCTCTGATAAGACCACCAGGACATCATGCTGTTCCACAGGGACCTATGGGCTTCTGCATTTTCAGCAATGTGGCCATTGCAGCCCGTCATGCTCAGCGTGTTCATGGACTGAAGCGTGTGTTTATTATTGATTTTGATGTTCATCATGGAAATGGAACAAATGATGCCTTTTATAACGATCCAGATGTATTTTTCCTTTCATTTCATCAAGTAAGCTTCTAATTTAGTTCTAGCTCTGGTTATATTTTCTTGTGCTTTGTTGATTTCGAAATGCCAACTGTGTTCAATGATTCTCGTTTCTTTTTCCAATGTTAGCTTACTGATGTTTTAGAAATTGGAAGTCATGATAGCAGAGTTATCTTCGTTTGACTTTGCTAAGATTTTTGAAATTTTACATCTCTGTTAAATTAAAAATTTTAGATTATTGCACAACTTTATTTTATTTTTACTTGGAGCTGATGCCGTGTGGTAGAGGGAAAGATGACTGTACCAAGAAATGTTTTTGACTTCTAATGTGGTATCTGGATGATCATGGGAAAATGTTATACTATATATTGCTGCTGACCATATTTTTACTCACTAGAAATATTCTTATTCAACATTTTTGTATATTAAAACATTTTAGAAATAGCTACTTTATCAATGCTATTCTGCTTTTTAATATCCATTCTCTTGTCTGTCTCTTTGTAACATTTCAACAAGACCATTGATTCACCTTCGCCATCTCTAGTGCACTTCTCTGTGCTAATTCTGAAATTGAAGCCATGGTCCAACTGTTTTAGTTTCTGATGTCATTCCTTTGGATCGATAGGATTAATATAATGTCTATAGTTTTATTATTGACTTAACTGCTATTATTCCTTAATTTGTTGGTGTAACTGCAATGTCTCCCCTGATCTTTGATTTAAGCATATTATCTACCAATATTCTAGTGTGCTTTGCATATTGCAATGCTCCCTACTGGAATATATTTACACAGTTGGACAATATCACTAAAGAATTGAGCAAATACCTGAACGTCCCCTTTCTTTACACTAAGTAACCACGAATTTGCATGCAATATCAATTGGATAAAAATCAAACAGAGTACCACCTACCCTTTATTTGCACATGTCAACATAAAATATGATAATGTAATGGGGCACTAGGCACATGGATGTTTTTTTAAGTTTCCCCGTGGTGGGGGTATCCAGGTACTGTGAGGGAGAGAAACATTCTGTGAACTAGGATAAGAAATAGTACAAGACTTGTTAATGTGCTAAATGTGAAGAAAGGTACGATTTTGAACCTTCTAATGGCTTCCGTGGCTCAGGATGGAAGCTACCCAGGTACTGGTAAATTTGATGAAGTGGGAAGTGGAGATGGTGAAGGAACCACATTAAATCTGCCGCTTCCTGGGGGTTCAGGCGACACTGCTATTAGAACCGTGTTCGATGAAGTTATTGTACCATGTGCTCAAAGATTTAAACCAGACATCATTCTTGTTTCTGCTGGGTTAGTCTTTCTCTGAATCATGCTCATAAATGGAAATACGGAATAAAAACTGATAAATTTCTAGTTCCCATTCCAAGCCCCTTCCACTTAATTCTACTATGAAATTTGGATTCTTTTTAATACAATATAAAAGACTTATTCATATAAATTTTCACCTTTCTCATATTTTACATGTGCAATTTCGTGTTCATTTGTTAGGTATGACGGCCACGTGTTGGATCCACTTGCTAATCTTCAATACACAACTGGAACATATTACATGCTAGCGTCCAGTATTAAGCAACTAGCGAGAGATTTATGTGGGGGGCGATGTGTGTTTTTCTTGGAGGGAGGGTATAATCTGAAGTCTCTGTCATATTCCGTGGCAGACACATTCCGTGCTCTTCTTGGTGATCGAAGCTTGGCATCTGAGTTTGATGACCCTAACATTTTGTACGAAGAGCCATCAGCAAAAGTTAAGCAAGCAATTCAGAGGATAAAACACATTCATTCCCTTTGATGTCGAAATCGGAAACTGACATGACAAGTATATATAATCTATCTAGCATTAATAATTTCATGTTCTGTGGGTTCCATCCATAAGTGTATGTCTTTACCCCTTAGGTGGTCCTTCTTCCACTTATCACATAGAAGCAAAGCAATGGTACAGAATTGCTTGTGTGGTCTTTGAACAATCTCCAGTTACAGTTACTAGATGTCATGCAACCATATTGATCATGCAGTCATAGCCATGTCGCTATATACAAAGGAATAGAACCTTACTTTATATATTTACATCATTGAGGAGTGCGAGCTATATAATTTCTAAACACTCTTAACAAATTAGTCTCACCAAAATGGTTGAGCCTCAATTTTCTAAGTGGATTTCACTTTCTACTCAGTGAGCTTACGTTGATTTTACTCAACAGTAAAGTTATATGTTGTGAGGATCATTATGAACTGACGAACATATTACTTGTGGGAGACATTTTGCATACTGCCACTAGTGAGTCAACAGTACCTTTACAACGTTTTTCCAAACATGCCACGTACTATAATGTTGGACTGTGCAACTTCAGCCTGTTAAATCAAAAATTTTCTGCGCCTGGGCTAATCAGTTTTATTATGTTTAGTTTGTGTTTTTAATTTATGTTTTAATTACTATTTTAAAGATACTTATTAGAGGTCTTCATAAAAATATAATCGAAATAATATATCAAAATGGTGCTTTTGACATTTGATATATATTTTTTTGCGATAAACCTGTCTTTTGATTCGCACTCCATTCTTATTATATGAATTAATTCCACGTAAAATATTGACGTTGAAGAAAGGTTGTTTTCATAAACATATAAGATTATTGTATACTTTCTGCCAATTAAAACATATAAGATTATGTTTAGTCATGAAATAAAACTCTAAAAGTCAACACTATTGTATACTTTCTGCCAATTTATTTAAGCCTTTTGAGTTTAAACATTGTATTAATAAATTAAAGAAAAAAAATGTACCCTTTAATAGATTCACTCTGAAATGGGTTGAAATCCAATGTGATTTCCACATGTGAAATTCACCCAATTTAAATACTAGAACTTTATTGAGATTTATTATTACTAAACACACTGTAAACATTGTGTCAATATTCCAAAATGACATTGATTGATATATGAGAAAAGAAGACCGCTAACAAGTTACACAAAATGGTGAGTTGGTGGTAATAAAATGAGAAAGAATGTGAACACTCAAAAGCGTTTCTAGTGGAAACAAAGTAAACAACACCTGGTCATCAAAAATTGAAATGGCGATAGAAGGTGAAAGAGTCTAAGCGTGATGCTTTTTATGTTCATATTGCTAATGTTCCCCATAATATTAATTATGCATTCACACATATATGGTTTGTATTTGTTGGATTCTAAGGGGGTTGAGGTTAAGGTTGGAGTGACATAGGGGCAGCAAAAGGTGTGTGACCTACCAACCACTGCATGACGCAAGATCTCATAAAGTTTTATCCTTTTGTGAACGTAATGATGGTTAATGAATCAGATACTAAGAGCCATAAAAACATCCACTATAATGCAACAAAATTATTTGTGTCTGTTATATTTGTCTCACTGAGTAGCATACCAGAATAACGTTAATTTGATAGAATCAATGTTGCTGAAAATAGATGAAGAAGGGAAGTACTAGGAAGACTTATGCTAATATAATCAGTGGGTGTAGCTGGCAGAACTTACCAAAGGTGCTTCTTTTCATAATTAAGAAGCGCAAAATAAGGGGAGAAAAATGAAGAAAAGGGACTTTATTTTTAAATGTGATGTATTAATCTGCTATGAATATGTGAACAAAAACCAAATCCAATGCCTCTAATTAAGCATTCAGAGTCTTTAATTAGCACGTAATTTAATCCTCCTCTAACGGTGCAAATTGCAATAATTAAAAATTCAAATGGGTTGCCTTTTATATTTGAATGATTTTATCTTTAGGGTGTGAGTATGAACTGCCCGTAACAATGGCTAGGGTTAAAATGATTCATGCCTGGGTGAAGGTGAGCAAGAACACTTATGACACATGCTATTCAAACCATGTAAAGATCCCATTTTCAGATGTCATTGCCCCACCATTCAACATATACTAGTGCTTACTAAATAATTATAATTAAAGGTGCAAATTAATAACCATATTCATGTCCATCTTTATCCACTACTTAATTATCTACACCATGTCATAGTAAGACTGGAATTCATCTCACAATTTTATCAATTCAAACCAAATAAAAATCAATTTACCTTCATTTAGATAATTTATTTAATTTGGATTTTTAAACTAATCTATGCTTTTAGTATTTTAAAAAAATCGAATTTTTAAGTTGTGTAGTTATACAATTCTATGAGTTTATATTTTAAGTCTATAATTATACAGTATTTTTTTTTTATTTTATAATTCTGACTTTTGGTACTATTTTTTTTTTCATTTTAATAACGATGTATTTTCTCTCTCTTTTTGTTAGTGCTTTTGTCCTGTTTTTATTTTGTTAGATGATTTGATGGTTAGACATGAGATGGTTTAGTTTGCCTTGAAAAAAAAAAAAACAAAGGAATTTAAGAAAAATTAATTAAACTCAAACTGATTAGCATTAATCAATCTAAATATCTCCACTAGAATGAACCCAACCCACTCGTGTCCAACCTTGAATAAGTAAAAGATTGGCCAAACATTTTGTTTATGCAGTAAATAGCATCTAGTTTTTATGGAGGTTAAATTTAAAAATTACTTTTACCATGGTGGTTTTAAGTATTCAAGTCAAAAAGTAAAGCCGAAATTATATGCACATGACCCTCCAACTTTGACTCTATCCACTTTTCAAATTATATTTCTTTTTTCATTTTACTTTGAGACTAATCTAAATCTTGGAACATCTTTCTAGACAGAGTAATTCTTATCACATAAGCTTCTCAAAGATGGAAGTAGCACTAGCAAAAGTCTAGATTCAAATCAAAGTATGAAACCACATTCCTAATGTTCAAATATTGTGCATGAGAATAGATTAATTAAGAAGGGAAATTAAGGTATTGGTGATGGATTATGGTAGCAAGTGGGAGGAAACTAGAATTGACAGTTAAAAAAAAAGGAGGAAACATGAATCATGCAGATAAGGCAGGTCTTAATATTCCCCTAGTGCTTATCCTTGCTAACTCAAATAATTATGCACAATAATTTGATGTTAAATTATCACTCACAACACAAACACAACACAACACAACTTCCTTGTTAGCTATTTTTCTTGACCCTACTTAATTTCTTTGGTGGTATTCCACGCAACGCCGACTTTCTTCTTGCAACTCAATTCTTTTTCTGAATTATAATCACCCAAAATCTCATTCTTTCTCTTTCTTACTTTAATTAACAATATATAGTAGGAAAATTATACTTTGAGAAACTTGACCTAAGTGTTAAAGTCCTCCACACATAAACTAAAATAACCAAATGATGGCTTGTGGAAGTGTCAACCTTCCTCCTGGCTTTTGCTTCTCTCCAACTGATGAAGAACTTCTCCTTCATTTTCTTCATCCCAAGACCTCTCTACCATACCATCCCAACATCATTCCAGAACTTGACCTCTCTCTGCATGATCCATGGCACTTAAATGGTATTTCTCTTACTTCATTGGTCTTCAATTTTTCAACATGTAACTTGTTAATCATATGCATGCATGTATATGGATCCAACTACATGCCTTGTTATTATAACAAGCCTAGTTCAGATGCCTGAATAACATCATCAACATGTGTGAGTTTGTGGTAAACTTTTGATATAGAACTACATGACCCAAAAGAAAATAAAGAATCATACATGTTTAGATATTTACTATATCTATATGTTTAGGTAAAGCGTTGTCAAGTGGAAATCAACACTATTTCTTCACCAGAGCGAAGGAAAACAGATCCACAGAAAATGGGTATTGGAAGGAAATAGGAGTGACAGAACCAGTAGTATCCGCATCTGAAAAAGTGGGGATGAAGAAGTACCTTGTGTTCAACCTTGGTGAAGCTCCACAAGGCACTGAAACCAGTTGGGTCATGCAAGAGTTTCATATTTGCTCGTCCAGTTTTAGCACTGCATCTTGTGGAACTACTCGCGGAAGAAGAAAATCTGTAAGTGATTAATTATTAATTCATAATATATAATATTAAGCCAAATAATCACCTTGCTATATATATACTAATGAACATCAGAAATTGAAGAACCATTCATTAATTGTGGTAATTAGTTTTCTGATACTGTGGAATTCAGGATCAATGTAGGAGCAAATGGGTTTTGTGCAAAGCCTATGAGAAGAAAAGTTGTGAATCCGAACAAGGAGTAGATTGTTACAACGATGAGAATGACAGTGGAACTGAGCTTTCATGGCTAGATGAATTTTACATGTCATTAGATGATGACCTTGAAGAAGTTATGAGCCTTCCTAATTAGGTTAAATTTTGAATAACATGTATATTAGGATATTTATCTGCATGCTAGAATTTTATAGACAATTACATGTATTTTGAATGGTAGATTACGGGTTCTGAAGTTAATTAGGTAATGGCTTTTTTGTTGTCACTTCTCAATGCATCAAACAGAATATACTTTGCTTGTGAAATGCAACTTACATAGTTTTCAATCTTTTTGTTCTCAAACTTGTTTTATATATATATATATATATATATATATATATATATATATATATATATATATATATATATATATTCACAGTTTATCCAGTTTGCAGAGAATCAGACATACGTAGGTCCCACCACTGGCCACACTATTATAAATCAAACCCTTGTCTCGTTATTATCCCATAGAGAATGGAAAATAATTTGGATTCGATATTAATTTTGAATGTGTAATTTTGAATCTAAACTGAACTAATTCAATTCAATATATAGAATGAATTAGATTAGATTAAATCAATAGATATCTAAAAATAGGAGTTTACATAGTACGATTTTAAACTAATTGCATGAAAAATGTTTAGATTATTTTATACATAAGTTAATTGCATAAAAAATAATTATTATGAAGCAAAAAAGTGTCAACTCTTGGGTCCAAAACGCAAATAATTTATTGTTGTGAAGGTGAGTGGATGTTATATTACAAGTATGGCAATCATTTAAGTGAATTCAAATTTTGTCATCTTTAAGCTATTTATCTCCTAAGGATTAAATGTGAAGATAAAAAAAATATTCCAATGATTTTATTTTCCAACCATCCCAAAGTTATAAAAACTATGCATAAATGGAACCTACAAATAAAATCAGATATTATTATGAAAATAAAAATGATGATAGTGTATGTTGGAAAACTTGAAAATACCTTGATAATGTTTATTAAGATTTTGTTAGTGAATGTAAGACTAAATTTATGTTTTGATAGGTTCATGCTTTATGTACAAGTTTCAATATCCCATTCTCTATTCTCTTTTGCTTTTTATTTGTTACTCTTTGTTATTTACTCTTTTAAATGTTGTGATCAAACCTTACATGTTTATAAGTTATCTTATATGATCTAACCAAACTGAAAAAAAGTCTAGTGACTTTAAAAAATTGTGAAATCATCTTAACGTATTATATCTTTATAAAATAAGAAAAAATTGTTATGCAGGCTTTTTTTTATGTGGATAATAAATAATTTTTCAACTAATAACATGTTATGTTATTTGGATGACAGAGTAAAGCTAAATTAACATATTTTCATTATATGAACAGAGATCAAATATGAAAATTTATTTATAACATACTAGAAGTAATTGAAATTCCGTTTAAAATCTTGTATGAATATAAACAAATTCATAATTAGATTAAAATACTCATATTAATATTTTCTATATTGAAAAGAGAACTTATTAGACATAAATAATTTGTTCAATAGTGTAATGTATATTAACATTAAAACAAAAAACGATGAATAAATGTGCCTTTATGTGGAAACTTGAAATTGATTTAATTACTTAATAAAAAATTAATAAAACCAATATCAAACTATAAGTTGAGAATAAAAGATGCACAATCAATTCATAAACATAACACCAATAAAAAAAAAAAAAGAAATAGTTATATCTCAAGCTTAGCAAAATATGCATTATTAATAAAAAAGTATGTATGAAATAAAGAATCATTATATATAATTTCCTTTTAGATGTTTTAGATGTTTGTCAAGTCAATTTCTCATATATATGTATATTGCTCCCACAACTTTTTAAACATTCTTAGTTTCATTATATATAAACAAATTGGATATTAATTATTGGCTCCGAGGGATTCTGTTACCTTCTATAAAGTCCAGTGGTGTGTGACTTTTTTTCACTTGATATTTCTAGAGGACTGAATCATCAGTAGAGTAAATGAGTAATTAGTTCTGCTTTGCAAAATATAATTTAATTAGTATTAACTGGTCTAAAAGGCTACATGTAAATAATCTTGACCGTTTAATATCATATAATAATAAATCTAATAGTCATCTAAGATGATCCACGGTACCAAATCTAATATAATCTAATCTGCATTCCTTTTAACCACTCTTACCATAACACATATCTTCTTTTTTTTAAATAAAAAAAAAACTTTGGTTTGACCGTCATGAAATGAGAAACAACCTTTCACTATATTCGACTTTCTATTCATACTTTTAAAATTGTAAATACTAATCTTTAGAATTTCAATACCTAATTTTACAGGATGTCATTTAATTTAGTTTTTCTTTTCATGTAAACAAATGTAAAGAAAAATAAAGTATAAAAGATCAACATAAAAAAAATATTATAAAAATAAAAAGTAATGATTTTATAACACTCTATGAAAGTGAATTCCATTTATATTCACTATCCATTTTTTTATTATAGTAAAAAACAAAAATGTAATTAAAAACTGAAACATTATAATAATTGTTAACGAAAAAGTATTAGTAACATTTATATTAAAGTAATAAAAAACATAAGCAGAAACAAAACATATACACAAGAAAAACGGTATTGAAATAATAAAAATATAAAAAAAAAACAGTACATATAGAAATAACTATTAGATTTTTTTATTATTAATGATTAGAATTGTGACGTTTACAAATAATGAAATAAATAAAATGAGTGATCTTTCTAAAAAAAATAAAAAAAAAATTGCATAAAACATATATAACATTTTCCTAATATTTATTATTTATTTATCTGTTAACATAAGAACATTCAAACATAAGCGAACCCCTATTGTAGCCGCCGCACTGCATCATCATCCGGTGCCGGAAAAATCTCCCCATCGTATGTCCTTCCAACTTCCGATCCTCTCATACTTTTCTAATTTTAATATTTAATATATTTATATATTTAATTAATCATGCTTTCCACAGGTCGTTATTACCAATTATGTTCTTCATCTCAACACAAAACTTGAACTGTTCTGATCTAGGAGTAAATTGAACTTCCGTTGTATAATTTATCGTTAGTTCTGAAACAATGTGTTCACTTTTCGTTTCTCGTTTCATTTGATTAGGGTATCGATTTCAGTGTGCATTTGTACTTAGTGAAAATTTGGTGTGGTGAAGGGAAAAGCAATGTCCCACCATGCGGCAAGGTGTGCCACAAGGTTTCTGAACCTGACGCGTGCTCTCTCCACGGAGGCGCGTGCGCAGAAGGTGGAGCGTATTGCCGACGAGCTTCTCCTTCTTAACAGGTTTGAAAGGCACGACTTCACCGTCCTCTGGCGGCTTAAGATGGGTCTCCATCGGTATGGCGCTCCGATGGCTGGTGTTGTCGCGCCATCCATGGCGGCTGCCGGGTCTCCTGGGTCGGAGGCCAGTGCTCCGGCGGAGAAGACAGTGTTTGATATGAAGTTGGAGAAGTATGATGCTGCTGCAAAGATCAAGATCATTAAGGAAGTGAGATCCTTCACTGACTTGGGGTTAAAGGATGCCAAGGACTTGGTGGAAAAGGTTCCCTGTGTATTAAAGAAGGGGCTCACCAAGGAGGAGGCTAATCCCATTATGGAGAAGCTCAAGGAGTTGGGTGCTGTTATTGTGTTGGAGTGATTATGAAATTCTGTTTTAGTGCTCTAGATTTTTGTGTTAGCTGTAGAACCATTGAAACCTCTTTACGAGTATAAATGATATAATTCTCAATCTTCCGGTCGCTTCAAGCCGGGAAATATTCCCAATTCCTATCCAATTTTTTCCTTAATTTCTTAACGTCTCTGTTCTAGATATAATAATTTTTTACGGTTAATTATGTGTTTTGCTGTTTTCTGTTTTTCACTTGTACTGAGAAGACAAGGAAAATGAAATTGGTTATGTTAGCACGTGTAGTGATATTCTTCTGCTGCAGATGGGTTTATGTAAATCTGAACTTTTACAGTCTTTTGTTTTGTTAGTGTGGCTGGGTCAATCATTAATTTCCTAGCCCTTGGGTTGAGAAACAGTTTTGTTTTGTCAAGGACAAACACATTTTAGTTGTTAAATCCTTGCTAGCATATTATGTGGCTTTTAGCAGGTGGAAAAGGTAATGCTTTTAACACTGGCATTGCAAGGCTTTTACACTATGTTCAGTGATCGACATATTTATGCATAAAAGATATATGGTAGTCTTGCTTCTGATGTTTTCCATGAAAAGCTATATGTTTCAGGTTGCTGAACTATCACTTTTATTACAGTGGGAGGCAAAGCTCCTCAAGGGAGCTAATGGTATCAGCTCGAATGGAAGCAGCGGGAAAGATTAAAACATCTATTTGCTATTATCAGTTCTTCAAAGAAAGACTTAAGAACTTCTAAGGAACTTGCAGGTATTTGTGCTTGCATCTTTTTGCAAACATTTTTTGATATTAGGACCGCTAGTACCATGGTGCTGTTCAGAAAATTGTTTATAGTTGTGGCTATATCTTGCTCTCAGAAAAAAGTTAGTTATATGTAATTGTTTGCTATACCTATATTGGGTGTGGGTGGGGGAGGGGGGTAGTTTTATCTTCTTTCCTCTTTTAACTTTATATCAGTGAAGCTATGTTGACAATCCTCTTCAAGACATATAGAACAGCATCTAAATGACGTCTTTGGCTTGGCATTGTGGTGGGCTAGTGCAATCATATTTTAATATCACCTGTACATCGCATTGCATGTTAGTTCTTTAGAAATTCTGATTCTACATTCGTTAAAATGTGGATGAGAGTGTTACCCTTTTTCCTACTTTAATCTTCGTCAAGTTCAAACTTGGTTGATGTTCTTGTATGGGCTGAGAATGTCTCCTTTCTTGGTCTAATATTTTGTGTCTTCGAGACATCCTCTTCTAAGATGTTTTCTTCTGAGATGTCTTCTTCACAATGTTGATGAACTCCTATCGATTCAGAGTGGGGTGTACCTGCAAAAGGTGCTCTGATGTTCAAGATAGTTTTTTTGGCTAGTCGAGGGTGGTGATAAATGTTATAAAGAACGTATCTCTACCTGGTCCTTGTCAATTTATTTATAAATCATGTTGGGCCTTTGTGTGGATGGGTGCAGATTAGTACAAATAGTTTAGTTAATCTCATATTAGTTTGACATCAAGTACATCTTAATTAGGTTAATCTAGTTTTTTTAAGTGATTATTTGCATTAGGTCCCTTAGAAGTATTCGGCTGTACTTCCTAGATGGTTACGACATGTTCTTGGTCTTTGGTTGAGATAGTCTCGGTTGTGTATATTACAGTCGAGTCTACCCATTCTTTTTAAGTTCTTATAAACCTTTGACTTTTTCTATCTTCTCTGAGCAATGATTCTGGTCATGTTTGTAGCTTGAGCCATGTTAACACATTGTGAATGCTGTACTTGGGGCATCGTGCTCATATTTATATGTTGACACGATGCAGTAGCAGGAAAAAAGGATCATTGTCTAATTTTGAGTGCCAAACCAGGTTGTTTACTTCATAATTTGGTACTGTTTTCTAGGATTATTTTGTGACAAAAATCTTGCTCCGATTCATGGCCTAGAGGGGTGATGGTTTATTTTGAGAGTTCACGTTCGTCAAGATTATGGTTTTCATTTTGGATGATTATTTTTTAATGGTGATTTCAGACTATGAAGTCACCTTTGGTGGTCTTAGCTATAAGTCAATTTTCTTTTAGATTGTGAACCTTAGAGCTAGGGAGGTAAATGAGTAATCAAATCATCGTATTTGTGGTTCTGATAAATGGCCATCTTGCTTTCTGGTGTTTACCATTCTGAGCTATATGCTTCAGGTTGCTGCTCTCTCACTTATATAACTGTAGAACTGTAGGAGGAAAAAAAATCTATTTGATAGAAATGTTAATTCAGACCTTCAAAGAAGAACCTAAGAACTTGTATGTAGTTGTGGATGACATATTTGCTTCAGACATTTGAATATTAAGATACTAGTAGTTTGGTGCCACATCCCAAGAATTGAGATATGCGACGTGGGACCTTTCGAACACTCCATGCAAACGCAGATGTCTGTCATAACAGGTGAGTCTACAAGAATAACTGATTACCGAGATGGATTATAGTTTTTGGTGCCATACTAGATATTGTCTTAAAACTATGTGACCTATATGGGGTTGGCAAACAAGAATACGAGTTGACCCTAGATTTGAGGCAAACAATGTGGGATCAACAGATATTGCTATGAGAAGAAATTTGTTTGCAATAATTTTCTTTTACTTGGAGGAGGAGTGCATACTTTCATATTCTTTCTCCCTTTATCTGTTTTTTAATTTCTTTAATCATATCCTTCGTCAGTGAAATTATGCCGGCAATTCCTTTCTAGGCATATAAGATAGTATCAAATAATGTCTGTGGCACTGCATTGTGGACGAGTGCAATCATATTATAAAATCACTACATGAAATTGCTTGCCTAAGAAGAGCATTTTGAAATTCTGTTTCTAGATTATGTGGCATAAGATGGTACCCTTTTCCCTCTTTAGTTTGTGTTCAATCAAAAGGTTTTTTCATTTGAAAATTTTAACTTTATGAAAGAGAGAAATATTAACATGTTTAAGATACAATTTAAGTGTTTTATTTATATTAAAAAAAAGTAATCAATACAATAAATAAAGACGATTTGATAGGGAAGAAGTAATACATTTATAACTTGAATATTTTTTATTATACAGTGGACAATTTATTTCTATAATTGTAACACTTTTCCTTTAAGTTGAGCATACAAGTTATATATGTTCATTTTGCTATAAATATACTTGGTCCTTCCATATTCATATACTACTCCTTGTAATGCAGTTTTAGCAGTTTGAAAATATTATTTGCATAAATATACTTTGGGTTATTGGTTTCATATGCTGTTATACCCTTATAGCTCATGCCTCATGATCCCTCACTTCATAGACCGTACCTGTGAAGTTGTAATGATAATGCTTAGGTGATGCTTGTTTTCAAATTGTTTGTGAGAAGTTCTATCAAATTGTAAAATTTGCTGATTGGGATTTTGAAATTTAGGCGGTGACGTGTATATACGGTGCAATTATTTTTTTTCCTGCATGAAATTTATTTATACATGTACTTTTTAGGAAAAAAATTTGAAGATGGTAAGTCTGAGACGAATCCATATGCCTGACGATGCACAAAAAATAAGGTTATTAAAAATGCTGTAGGACTTGTTAAAGAAGAAGAAAAAAGGGCTTCTAGAAGTATATCTAGATTATCACACTTAAATGTCTAGTTTTCATTATCTACCTTGTGGATATACCTCACCGAAACTTTTATAGTATTTATGGAATGGTATTTCTAAACCTTATGGAAAATTGATAGTGATGGTTTGTAATAAACACCCAAAAAACTTAATTCAGTAGCAGTTTTTTTAACATCTTAATTTCCTTCTCTTTTCATCATGTTTTTAGCTCTCTTAATTTGTATTTCCTTTTAACTAAAATAAACATAGAAAAAATAATTTAATGTGTTTTTACGTAATGGAATATCACATTGTTGTTCAGACACTACATAAAACACATGATAAAATATTGTTTATTAATTTCAATTAAACCAAAACTATAACAAAAGAGAATACATAATAAAATATTGTTTATTAACTTCAATTAAACCAAAACTATAATAAAAGAAAATAGTAAAATACATTTCATTGGCACTGGTTAGAACAACGTTGTATTAAATAAATATAAAAATACAGCCCTTTAGCGTCAGCCCAATGAATGCAATTTTTAATAAATAATTATTTTATACTTTATTAGTGTGTGGCTAATTTAAATTTATTAGCTTTCTACTGGACAAAAGCATGAACCAGAATTAACAAGAGATTAGCTTTTTCACCACTTCCTCTAACCAAAACAAAACTTATTACAACTCCGTAACATTTATGATTCAAACGTTGTCCTGTCCTGCTAGTTTAAAAGACAACAATTGGCTATTATCTGTGATAACTAATTTTGATAATATAGGGTAATAATATAATGACAATTCATTTAAATATACAATCACGTTGCATTGAAATATACAGTCACATGGAAATTTAACTTAACTCATCAATCATTCATTCGTATTTTATATTATTTAAAGGTAAATAGTTGTATTAGCGGTTTAAGTTTTGCTTTTCATATATGCAAGGAAACATTATCTTTCGGCACTCAAATAACAATTTGATAGCCTGTTTTTAAGAATAATACGGTGATTAAATAAATAAATATTTATAATTGTGAAGAAAACAATAGAAAAAAAGATAAAATAGTGAAAAGAACAAATTATTGCTCGGTTTCTAATTGCTCAAGAAAAATAAAAGTGAAAACCTTGAAACCCCGTATTGTAAACATGCATTTCGATTGAGTATAGAAGCAGTACGTTTTAAAAATTTCAGTGAAAATAACAAAAATTAAATTAAATTAAAAAACAGAAAAAATTGTAACAAAAAAGTTATCGAAACAATTTGCACAGTAAGATTATCAAACACGTATGTAGTTCTAGAATATGAATCTCGATGACCCCAAATCCTTTATGATATGGTCTTTTTATTCCTTTATGAATTGTGAGTAGTATAATCTCCATCATCACGTTGATTTCGTTTCTTTTTCATTCTTTTGGGGCAAAGCTAGCGTCTTAAATTGAGATTTCCTGTGGGAAAGAGAAAACATCTCAATCACATTGGTATATTGGTTCATCAGATATTAACAGAAGGCCATGTGTATGGCAATTATAATAGGTAAAGTTGTATTCTCATGGCAAAGAGAGAGTTTTGGTTGCGTAGGTCCCTGATTACAAGACATCCTATGCTTTTTTTGTTGTTAACATTAATGTTGTAATCACACGAAGGCTACTTCTCCTCTTACATGGTTACTCTGTCATCTACATCTCAACCTTCTTATCCAATCATACCCATGATCCACAGACCATAAATATGAAGCTAGTTTTCCCTACCAAATCACTTCCAACACACAATGGCTGCAGTTTTCTGGGTGTTGGCATTAGCTACTCTTACCTACCCGCTACTCACAATCAATGCCCAAACCTCATCTTCACCCTCCAAATTGCCAAATGCAGCTTCCCCCACTTCTGTCACAAAGCCTCCCATTGTCATAGCCACCCCTCTTCCCTCAAGGAAACCACCACTTCCTAAGGTTGCATCTCCAACATCATCTGCTACTCCTCTCAAGTCTCCAGTTCCAAAGGTTTCATCTCCAAAATCACCTGTTCCTGTGAAATCACCAGTTCCCAAAGCTACTTCTCCAACATCATCTCCGGTTCCCAAAGTCACATCTCCAACAACTGCTCCTGTCAAATCACCAATTCCAAAACCTACTTCTCCAACATCTGCTCCTGTCAAATTACCAGATCCCAAGCCTTTACCACCACTCTCCTCTCCAGTGAAGCCACCGGTTCCCAAAACTACACCTCCAAAAGTAGCTCCACTGAAACCACCCGTTCCCAAAACAACACCCCCTAAAATAGCACCTGTGAAACCACCTGTTCCCAAGATTACACCAGCATCAACTCCGAAATCTCCATCCCCCAAAATCCGACCACCACAACCACCCAAAAAAGCACCTATTTCACCACCGCCACTGTCATTAACACCAGCTGAAGCACCAACAGCGCCAGCACCAGCCAAAAAGGCACCAGCACCAGCACCTGCACACAAAAAGAAAGCGCCAAAACCATCACCTGTTCCTTCACCACTAAGTAACACCCCAACACCTGCACCAACGCCTTCGATTGAAACACCAACCCCAGCACCAGCACCCGAAGATGACACGCCAGAACCTCCTCCCCACAGGCACAGGAGAAAAGGACACAAGCACAAGAGACACCACTCGCAATCTCTGGCTCCAGCACCAACCATTGTACGGAGGAGTCCCCCAGCCCCACTTGTTCAAGATATTACCACAACCGGGTCAGAAGACACGCCTGCACCAGCACCAAATCCCAATGCGGTAATATAAATTATCTTTCAACGCTCAAGTTCTACACTTTAACCTAATAGTTTTGTAACCAAGTCCTAAACAGTTTTAATCATGTCTCATGCATCCCATATTTTCATTTTCGTTTACAGAATGGTGCGCAAGCATACTATAGGCAAGGGAATGCATGGCCAACTGTTGGACTCGCCATTGCCATTTTGTTATCTGTCATCACATGACACTTTCAAACTCTCATCTGAAGATCATGGATTCTAAGCGATGCTGTGGTTCGCAGAACACATCAACTCAGTTAAATGTATGAAACTGAATAAAGAAATATCATACCCTTATTTTATTTTTTTTACACTCTTCTTTCTTTGTTTAAATGTATTCCTTGCTAAAATGTATAAATATGCTCTTCATCTTTTTTTACTATCATCTAAGTGTTTTGATTCATAGATTAGCAGTAATATTTTTATAATGTATTTTAGTATAATTATAATTGCTTTTTAATTAAAAATTCTAGCTACTTTTGACAATACTAAAGAATATGGCGTATATATGTATTATGCATAAAATTTATATATATATATATATATAATATGAGATGAAGAAAAAAATGATTTTAACAACATAAGTGATATAAAAAAATATGTCAAATATCTAAATTTTTTTTTTTTAATAAAGATGTATTATTTAATCTTATTTTTACTACGACGGAGGTATAAAAAATAATTTTTAAAATAGAAATAATGCATGACAAAATAAGTGGATATTAATCTCACATATTTTCCTCGAGTGTCTAGAATCATTGATCTTAAAATAGGAACCCCAACATAAGCCATGAAAATTGAGTAGAGCTCCCACCTGAGTGGATAACCATCAAAACTTAACGATCCTCACTTCTCTAATTATTTCGAGGTTTCATCCGAAAAGAAAAAGAAGCAAAAAACCTCTCTCTCATTTTTCATCTTCCCTATTTTCTCACACATTCTATTCCATTCAGTTTCTGCATGCAAATTAGGTCATGCATATATGCATGCATGCATATGTATTGCACAGTGAGAGTGACATAGTAAAACTCAGGCAACGAGTGTTTGACGAAGCAAAGAACGTAGATCGGTATATATATTGGGATTGAGTAGAAAAGGGAGTGAATTAATATACCTGTTACAATGAAAGAAAGATTGCTAGAGGAATCTGTATTGCCGTTACAGGTAAATGAAACGAAAAAAATAGTATGCTATGCAGCCACCATGATAACATCAGAAGGGTTTTGGCAAAAGGAAAACCCTTTGAACTATTCTCTCCCTCTCTTTCTCTTGCAATTATTGTTAGTTGTCGTTGCCACCCGTTTATTTGTCTACATACTCAAGCCCATTCGCCAGCCACGCGTTATTTCTGAACTCATGGTTAGTCCCTTTACCATTTTATTGGATTGCATTTTCTACTATGAATCTTTATAGTTTGAAATCGTAATTAATGTTACGTTGTTACATGCATGCATGTGTGTAGGGAGGCATAATACTGGGTCCTTCGGTGCTTGGGAAAAACAAAGCATTTAATGATGCAGTTTTTCCTCAAAGAGGACAGATCTTGATTGAAACAATGGCAAATGTTGGCATCGTATATTTTATGTTCTTGGTGGGAGTGGGGATGGATGCAACAACATTAAGACGCATAGGTAGAAAAGCAGTGGCCATAGCAGTTGTAGGCATGATCTTGCCCTTCGGAATTGGAGCTCTCTTCGCTGTGTATTTGATAAAATTCAACGAAGAAGCAGAAGGACACACCGCTAACATCCTATTCGTTGGTTCAATTCTTTCTGTGGCAGCGTTTCCAGTTCTTGCCAGAGTCCTTGCAGAGCTCAAATTCATCAACTCTGAGATAGGAAGGATTGCTCTTTCTTCTGCACTGGTCAATGATCTGATTTCATGGGTGCTCTTGGTTCTATCGATTAATTTGGTAGAGCGTAATAAGCCTTCTTTGTCTCTCGTTTCGATTTTCTTGGCAAGTGCAGCGTTTATTGCTTTTAATATTTTCGTTGTGAGACCTGGGATCTTGTGGATGGTAAGGAAAACCCCGGAGGGTGAAACATTCAGTGATCTCTATATGTGCATAATATTATCAGGTGTGATGATCTCAGGTTTCATAACAGATATTATCGGAACCCACGCAGTTTTTGGAGCCTTTGTGTTTGGTTTGACTATCCCAAATGGACCTATAGGGCTCTCTATTGTGGAAAGGCTCGAGGACTTTATAACATTGCTTTTGCTCCCTCTATTTTTCGCCTCCAATGGCCTAAAAACTGATCTTGGATTGCTCAAAGGGTTCCACACATGGTCAATTTTAATCATTCTTGTTATTTTGGCTTGCATTGGCAAAATCGTTGGAACTATAGCTGCTGCATTCTATTATCAAATATCAGTTCGTGATGGAGCAGTCCTTGGCCTTCTCATGAACACAAAAGGCGTTATTGAAGTTATTGTGATTAACATTGGCAAGGATCAAAAGGTACTACCACTTCTACTACTCTTACTATTACATACATAGTAATATAAAACACTAGCCAAAAATTAACCATAGACTTGTGAAGTGAGGATACCATTAAACATAATTATTTGTTTCTACTTGGCTAAGAAATTTAATTAGACCCTATAGTGTTTTATTAAGTGGCTAAAAGGGGCTCTTTGTAGGATGAGTTTGTAAAAGCATATAATACAAATGGTTTGCATTTCTTGATCCAATAGTGAATGTTTTTGGGATTGTTGTTCAATTGCTTACAGGTTTTGACCAGCGAATCGTTTGCAATCTTGATGATGATAACCGTACTAATGACCGCAATAATTGTACCTGGGGTGTCACTTATACACAAACCATTAAGGGGGGTGATACCTTACAAAAGAAGAACCATTCAAATGTCATACAGAGAATCAGAGTTTAGAGTCCTAGTGTGTATCCACACCCCTCGAAATGTGCCAACAATGATTAGCCTCCTTGAGGCCTCTAACCCTTCAAAAAATTTCCCAATGTGCATTTACGTGCTCCATTTGACCGAACTCAGTGGCCAGGCATCTGCATTACTCATTGTTCAAAATCAGACGGCCAAGAAAGCAGATCAACCAGCCTATAACAGGACTCAAGCTCAATCTGAACACATAGTCAATGCCTTTCAGAACTATGAGCAACAAGCTTCCCACGTCTCAGTGCAGCCCTCATCAGCAATATCCCCTTACTCCACCATGCATGAGGACGTGTGCAACTTGGCTCACGACAAGCGTGTGGCCTTCATAATCATCCCTTTCCACAAACATCAAGCGGTTGATGGTGAAATGGAGTCCACCAACATGTCATTCCGCACTGTGAACCTCAATGTTCTAAACAAAGCTCCTTGCTCCGTTGGGATTCTAGTGGATAGAGGCTTGAGTATCTGCGGCCATCTTGGTCCGGATCAAAAGTCTCACAATGTGGCAGTGTTGTTCTTTGGAGGGCCTGATGATAGAGAAGCCTTGAGCTATGCATGGAGGATGTCAGAACATCCAGGGATAAACCTTACTGTGATGCGTTTTGTTCATGGAGAAGAAGTTATGCATCACCATACTACTGACCCCAACCCTGATAAAGGTGAGGAACTGACAGTGAAAACGGATAAGGACACTCAGAAGCAACTTGATGAGAAGCTTATAAATTGGTTTAGGGCAAACCATGAGGATGATGGCTCAGTTGTTTATGTGGAGAAAATGGTGATCAATGGGGAGCAGACAGTATCAGCAATAAGGTCAATGGATGATATTCATGACCTTTTCATAGTTGGGAGAGGCCAAGGAATGACGTCACCTCTCACATCAGGACTCACTGATTGGAGTGAGTGTCCTGAGTTAGGGGCAATTGGGGACTTGTTGGCTTCATCAGATTTGGCAGCCACTGCTTCAGTGTTGATAGTACAACAATATCTTGGAGAAGGAATGGAAGAAGATGGGTTCGAAACACAGCAGGGAGAGCAGACACCACCATGTTGATGATGAATGAGGTGTGTGTGTCTATATATATACCCTGTGGAGTCTCCTACAATGCAAACTTGGAAGAGAAAGACTTCCACACTCATTTTAAAATCCACTTACCATGGAATTGTATAGTACAAAATTTGAGTTAGGTGAGAGGTAGATATCATTCTTTTTTTCTCTTCACTCTTCAACATGTTGTATTATTAATAGATAATTTCATTCTCAAAACATGTAAATGAGAAAAAAATTTATTGAAAGATCAGTTTTTTAAATGAATAATCTTTATCTCTTGATCGCTCCTATTGACATAAAATTACTAAATACATTACAAATTGTATTTATGAAGTTTATAAAAAAAACAATTTGTGGAATCAAAAGGAGAAGAATGCAATAGCTTATGTAAGAAAATGAGTTGGAAAAGTATAGTAATGAAAGTATTTTAAAACATGTTTCATAAAATAATTACTCGTTGATAATAGTTCTTGAAATAACTAGTTTTTTTATTCTTTATCATTATTATTTTATTAGGTTAAAATAAACGAAGACAACAATTTTTATTTTACTTTTTAAATTTATTGTTCAAAGACCCAACATGTAGTTCACACACATGCTTCAGGAGGTTGTCAACGGAAAAGAACTTGGGTTCAATTTTCACGAAACACATCCTTACGAAAAAAAAAAGGATAAACTTTAAATTTGATCATATCTTAAACCAAAACACAAGTTCTTAACTTATTCAAAAGACCACAATTTATAAGAATACTTTAAGATCATATAGAAGAGTAAAATATCTTAATTGTAATAGTTAAATTGAAAAGGTAAATATTTAGTTTTTATTTAATATTATATACATTTAAAAATGTTAATTGTTTTTGTTAAAGAAATTGTAATATTGGTTTGATTAATTTTTATCTGTTAAATTGAAGTTTACTTATTTTGGGTACACCGAAAGATGTTCCACTTTCAAAATTGTGATACTAATAATTTTAAGACATAAAGATTGTGAAACTAAATCTTTTATCTTTCTTAATAAATCATAAAATAAATTAAACTTCTCTTATTAAGTTAAAAGTCAATTTATACACCTTGAATATTAAGAAAAGTATGTGAGAAAGCTTTTCAATTTCTAAGAATTGGTATATTATTCTATATGGTTTATAAAAATGAAATTCATTTAAAAAAAAATTACTTTCTTTGGTTATAAGTAGCACTTGCTTAAAACAATCTAAATTGGACTATACTCTATTTCAAGCAAGTGAATGTTCATGCATGATCTCATCGGTGGGAAGAATGGATTCGGAGGTTGTCGTAAAACTAGTTGGAGTTGTTGTTAAGTACAAGATTTTGGAGACAATCAACATGCATTCAGAATTTCATCAAATTAAATGGGAAATATATAAAACTTTTACATTCTGCTTAGCAGTGCCTGGTAGTTTTAACAATTCAAAAACTCGTACCATTAATCTTATTCGGCAAAGATCACAACCCAAAGAAATAACAAAGTTAAAAAAATAATATATGTTTTGCAAACCACAGCACCGCTTAGAATCCATGTCTTTATATGAGAGTTTGAAAGTGTCATGTGATGACAGATAACAAAATGGCAATGGCGAGTCCAACACTTGGCCATGTATTCCCTTGCCTATAGTATGCTTGCGCACCATTCTGTAAACAAAAATGAAAAATATGAGATGCATGAGAAGTGATTAAAACTGTTACAAAACTATAATTGTAATTCAAATTTGAGCGTTGAAAGATGGTATGTATATATTACCGCATTGGGACTTGGTGCTGGTGCAGGCGTCTCTTCTGACTCGGATGTGGTAATATCTTGAATAAGTGGGGCTGGGGGACTCCTCCGAATAATGGCTGGTGCTGGAGCCAGAGATTGCGAGTGATGTCTCCTGTGCTTGTGTTTGTGTCTTCTTCTTCTGTGCCTGTGGGGAGGAGGTTCTGGCGTGTCATCTTCGGGGGCTGGTGCTGGGGTTGGTGTTTCAATCGAAGGCGTTGGTGCAGGTGTTGGGGTGTTACTTAGTGGTGAAGGAACAGGTGATGGTTTTGGCGCTTTCTTTTTGTGTGCAGGTGCTGGTGCTGGTGCTTTTTTGGCTGGTGCTGGCGCTGTTGGTGCTTCGGCAGGTGTAGGGGATACTTTTGGAGTAGGTAATAGTGGTGAATCGGCTGGTGGTAATGGCAGTGGTGGGGCTGAAATAGGTGCTTCTTTGGGTGGTTGTGGTGGTGGGAGTTTTGGAGATGGGGATTTTGGAGTTAATGCTGGTGTAATCTTGGGAACAGGTGGTTTCACAGGTGCAATTTTGGGAGGTGTTGGTTTGGGAACGGGTGGTTTCACTGGAGTGGCGGTTGGTGGTAGATCCTTGGGATCAGGTAATTTAACTGGAGCAGATGATGGTGATAAAGGCTTGGGATCAGGTAATTTAGCAGGAGCAGATGTTGGAGAAGTGACTTTTGGAATTGGTGATTTCACAGGAGCAGATGTTGGAGATGTAGCTTTTGGAACTGGTAATTTTACAGGAGCAGATGATGCTGGGGATGTAGCCTTGGGGACTGGCGATTTCACAGGAGATGATGTCGGAGATGAAATCTTGGGAACTGGTGATTTCACAGGTGCAGATGTTGGAGACGAAACCTTAGGAACTGGTGATTTCGCAGGCGCAGATGATACTGGAGATGAAACCTTAGGAACTGGTGATTTTACAGGCGCAGATGATATTGGTGATGAAACCTTAGGAACTGGTGATTTCACAGGAGCAGACGACGTTGGAGATGAAACCTTAGGAAGTGGTGATTTCACAGGTGCAGATGATGTCGGAGATGCAACCTTGGGAACTGGAGATTTACTGGGAGAAGTTGCAACTGGTGGTTTGATTGAGGGAAGAGGGGTTGCAATGACAATGGGTGGTTTTGTGACAGAAGTGGGGGAAGCCGCGGTTGGCAATTTGGAGGGTGCAGAAGTGGTTGTTGGTGTTGGCTTGATAGTTGAAGTGGGAGAAGTTGCAGCTGGTGGTTTCTGTGAAGTGGCAGGAGTTGCAGCCACAACAGGTGGTTGTTTGGCTACGGATGGTGCAATCGGAGATGTTGTTGGCAATGTAGAGGGTGCATTCGGGGTTGTGGTTGGCAATGCAGAGGGCGCAGTTGGGGTTGTGGTTGGCAATGCTGAAGGCGCATTTGGGTTTGTTGTTGGCAATGTAGAAGGTGCATTTGGTGTTGTGGTAGGCAATGTTGAAGGTGCATTGGGTGTTGTAGAAGGCAATGCAGAGGGTGCATTTGTAGTTGGCCATGCAGAAGGTGTATTCGGGGTCGTAGTTGGCCATGTAGAAGGTGTATTCGGGGTCGTAGTTGGCCATGTAGAAGGTGTATTCGGGGTCGTAGTTGGCCATGT
>Ga0209489_101573_pt1 | contig 47071 bp, 20 predicted proteins | sample SiratrowhiteBW_FD_187527 | JGI IMG/M metagenome (GOLD analysis project Ga0209489, IMG submission 187527) | Root nodule microbial communities of legume samples collected from California, USA - Siratro white BW (SPAdes) (version 2) | ecosystem: Host-associated > Plants > Roots > Nodule | place... | reverse complement strand
GTAAATAGTCTTTGTATTAGGCTCACAAAATTGTAAATATTTGGTCCTGGTTCGACCAAATTATTTTTAATGATATCTGGATGGGTTTGCTTAAATGATTCCCAACAGGCTTTTGCTAGATCTCCTAAATAAGTTTCGGCTCTAGCTATCATTTCATTACTATCATTAACCTGAGGTTCATGATGCAATTTATAGTTTCTAATTACAGCAGAGGACCATTGCTCTATGTAATTTGTTAATAATTGGGGATCTATGCTACCTATATTGAGTAATAGGTTTGGCATATTAAATGATGGTTCAATTGGGATTCGTTTCCCTTTTGATTTTATGTTTTCTCCTTTTGAATTATCAAATGGAGTAAGTATTTGTTGTCTAGGAGGAAATCCTAAATTGTAATTTTCTGTATGATAATCATATGACTGATTATACACTCCTGAGACGCTTTCGTCGTCAGCCATAAATCCTTTATGGGTTTGGATAGAAGCTTCAGATTTGTTATCTAAGTCTTCGAATAACTTGAGTTCTTTTTCAGTTTTATACCATTCTTCTAGATCAATGGTGTCTATCAAATTTTCTATTTCTTCTTCAGAAATACTTTCTGTGTTTTCAGGAATTTTTCTTTCTTCATATCCGGAAAACAAATTTTGTCTATATAGAAAATCTTTCTGATAAAATTGGAACCATACAGAGAAGATTAGCATGACCTACGCAAGGATGATACACACAGGACCGATTGGCAACAATAATATCTTCTCGTGTCCTGACCGAAGGGGACAACAAAATTTCTGGAAGAGAAAAAAATGTAATTATACTCTTTAAGTTGATTTTTCTTCTACTTACATTTATATTAATTTATATTTCACTTGTTAATTTCGACCAAATAAGTTTAACTATTTTAAAGCATGATTTTTACATATACGCAGTCACTCACACCCCTTTGATCATCATCGATCAAGTCGAATCAGTTTAATTTTGAGACTAAAGTTATTTAATAGAATATTTATTTTGTTATATTAACAAATATAGTTAGATAAAGAAAATTAAAACATGTTGATTTAAAGTAACCTTTTTATCATTTGTAAATCCCTTAAATTTGACTATTTTATATTTATTTGGACACTCTTAACAAAATTTTGCATAAGTGTTTGTGAAAAAAAATTACTTATCTAATAGTCTAAATTATAATCTTAAGAAAATTAAAACAATTTCATTTTTAAAAAAATTATATAAAACTTATCTAAACAGCACCTTATATAATAAACAAGATTCAACTCTTTGTTGGTATTGTGCTGAGTTGTTATCAATAAAGTGAAAAAATACAACTTTATTTTTTTAATGAATATTTATATTTAGTATTTGATTATTCATGAACACTTCACGAATATGTTGAGTAATGGTTTATAAATAAACATTGTATAATGCATTTGAGAGATAATTGTTTCTCAAATATGTGATAGTAGATATCAAATCATGTTGACGAATATTGTTTACTGAGTATTTAATATAGTCACCTATCTAGAATTCAAAATTTAATATTATTAATTAAATTAAATATTTTAATTTGAATTGATCTTAAAGTAAGTAATAATATTGTTATAAAATTAATCTGACTATTTTAAATCGGGTGATATTAGTAATCGAATCAATGAATAGTTAATTAAATCGGCTAACTTAGTGCATATTAAAATAATATAATTATTACGATAATTATTTATTATACAAGTTTACAAGAGACGCACATTGGTCAAATTGGGTTAGTTAGTTTATTTAGGGTTTTGAATTATCCACATTATTTAAACGAGTGGAAACATATGTAACCATTTTTTTTTATTACGCTGTTTTATTAAGTTTTTATAAATATGTTATTATTATATATTTTATTTATTGTATTAAAATTAAAATAATTAAATGTATTATTTATTCTACGTTATATTAAAGTTATATCATACATATATTTACGATATAATTACATAAAAAATAGAGATAGTTATTTTTTCTAATTTAGGTGAGAATCACTTTCTATTGTGTATTATTTTAATTTAATTTTTTTTACTTCATATATTTTTACTTTTTTATATCAGTTTTTTTTTTAATTTTATATTCTCACTTTTTCTTTTTTTTCATTACTTTATATCAGTATTTTTGTTATAAAATTTATGTTGAAATTTAAAAATATTATTAAGATAAAATAGAAAAATAATTTCATCAAATTAAAGGAGGGAATCTTCATATTACATATTATATAATATATATTATAGATAAGTAGTTGAATATCTAACTCAACCCATTTGTTTAGCGCATATATGTAACTATGTGTATTAATGCTTTTATAATACAATAATAATGATAATAATAATAATAATAAAAGAATGTCTTCAAATTTGAATTATTTCTGTTTAGTTATGATTTAATCATTAATTATATAGAGTTGCATGATTGGAAAAAACAGTACTATAAAACAAAAGATATTGTGTAAAAAAACAAATAACTCAAATAACTAGTATTTTGGGACAAAGAGAATAACTCTTCCTACATTAATTTTTGCAGTAAAATCTGGCAGAATCCTTGAACAGACTTTGACGTTTTATTTATTAATTGGCATATTATATAAAAATTAAACTTAATATAATAATAATAATAATAATAATAATTCATCTATACTAATGTATAAAAAATACAATATCTATTTTTATTTATACATATTTTTATAATTTTACTTTTATTGTTTTGGTAATAATTATTTTATGAGACTAACTACTTTTTTATTACATCACAAAAATATGAACACGCGAAATTACGTTTATGTTTACACTGGTTATTAATAATAGAAATATGTAATATTATTCATTAACAATAAAAAATATGTAACATTATCTTTATTTTATTTAAAATACTCGTCTTACACACGTAGTATTTGGTAGATGAGAACAATTATTCTGAATCTGTGTTTTCATTATTAAAACATAATGAAAGTCAAATACCACTTAAATATATTAAAATGTTGTTCCATTCAAATAAGATATCTTATTATTGGATCTTTCCTTTCTTCAACAAATTTAAATCAACGTGTGCTTTTGTTTATTATTTTTAAAGTTAAATTAATCAGTGTTTAAGATACTAGATGCAACCATGCACCATTATGAGAACAATTTGATTGATTTTGCAAGAATACAGGAAACTTGATCCCTATTTCACAAAAGTCCATAACTCAAACGTAATGATGAAATACATGGGTAGTAATGTAGCATAGAAGAATAGTTCAACGAGATAATAGTTTTGCAGAATTGTTAGAATCTCTGATGGTGTTATTAGAGATCTTAATTTTAACTATAGAAAGTCAGACCCATTTGATTATTGTTAATTTGAACAGTTGCAGTATTCCGTCCCTTAAAGCCAGTGTTGGGACATTCCAGTTGAATAAATAACCATTAAAAAAACCGTCCATTCTTGCGTTTACCTCATCTTAAGCTTTTTCCCACAAGGAACCACATAAGCAACTTCATTTATTAAATTGCAAATGATTGCTATATATTGGGTCCCCTAATTCGTGAGTTTTAGACTTGTTTCATATTTTGAATAGCATAAAATAAGAGAAGAAAAAGTCTCCATGGGTATCTGCATATCCTCTGAATCTTCAGCGATTCATGGAGCGCCTGAAGAAGCTCGTGATGAAAACGTATTGGTGTTTGAAGCAACCAAGCTTCTAACGGGACTTTCCTCTGCTTACTCTAAACAAGGTGGGAAAGGACTCAACCAAGATGCTGCAACCCTTTGTCAGGTATTTTTGTTTGTTATCATGAAACTATCTTTGACTACTGTTTTTGTTTGAATCCTTGTTGAGACTCAAAGATTAATGGCTTAAGATTCTATATAAGATGTTAGTATTTCACAATAAAGGTTCTTTTAATACACACAAATTTAAGATTGAACTTAACGTATGTTGGTACTTTAAATATCCATATTTATACACACTAGAAGCACGTAAAAATTGTAGCTTCTCTTCCTGATTCCTCTTCTCCTGCTTCCTTTATTAGGTTTATGGGACGGAAAACGCAGCATTTTGTGGTGTTTTTGATGGGCATGGAAGGAATGGTCACGTAGTCAGCAAAATAGTGAACAACCGTTTGTGTTCACTCATACTGAACCAAAAAAAAGTGCATGCAAAGATTGAAAAAAAGAACATGATAAACCATGTGGACACAGTTGAAGACGACTCATCACTAAACAAGAATTTTCAAGAATGGAGAGAAGCCATTCTTGATGGTTTCAGGGTGATGGACAAGGAGGTGAAGCTGCAAGAGAATCTGGACTGCTCTTGCAGTGGCACTACGGCTGTAGTTGTCATTAGACAGGTAAACAAACCAACCAACCAACCAACCAACCGTGAAAGTGAAACTATCATTGACTGAATCTTTGAATCATATGTGCCTCAGTTTTTGCTATTTAAAATATATAAGAATAAGTAATAACCATGCATAAGGATAAATTAACAGGGTGAAGATCTTGTCATAGCTAACCTTGGTGACTCGAGAGCAATCTTGGGGACAATCTCTGACGGTGAAATCGTGCCCATTCAATTGACCACGGATATGAAACCTGGATTACCTTGTAAGGCTAATATCACCGTTCTTGTTGGGTGTCTTGTTAAAACTAAGAAAATAAAAGTGAATAACGTGACATGATATTTGTGATTGTATATGGACATGCAGACGAAGCAGAACGAATAAAAAGTTGCAATGGGCGTGTATTTGCCCTGAAGGAAGAACCACACATCGAGCGAGTGTGGTTACCCAATGAGAACTCCCCAGGTCTAGCCATGTCTCGGGCTTTTGGAGATTTCATGCTCAAAGACCACGGTATCATTGCCATCCCGGATATTTCGCATCGCACTATAACATCTAGCGACCAGTTTATTGTTCTTGCAAGTGATGGGGTAAGTGTTTTATTTTGCATGTTCAGATTTATTTGCTTATTTTGGATTTTGCTTTGTTGACTTCTTCTTTTCCTGATTTAGGTGTGGGATGTACTAAGCAACAAGGAAGTTTCCTCAATTGTGTGGGCAGCAGATACTGAAAAAGAAGCAGCAAGGGCTGTAGTGGAAGCAGCAGCTTTGGCATGGAAAAACAAGTATCCTTCTTCTAAGCCAGATGACTGCACTGTGGTTTGCCTCTTCCTCCAGAAGAAGCCACAGTTTCTACCCATCAAAAGTGGAAATCCCTGATAAGGCCTTTTTTCTTTGGTAACAAAGTTGCCATGTGAACGTGAAATTACAGCTGCTTACATCCACATGGCGCCTGGCATGCTAGTTGGGGAAGCTAGATGACAAATACAAGCCATAGATAGCTGATAAAGAAGATGTCTTGCTTCTGTTATTCTCTGCTAGCATCCTCTAGTTTCTATTTTCTACTTTATAAATCTCCATGTATCTCTCCTATCATAATCTTCTACTCCACTTAATACACGATGAGTTCTTTTTCTTACACAACCTCTGTATAATTTAGATTTATAGTCGCACCAAGTTCATATTGTATCATATCTATCCTCTCGTAGAATTTTGATAAGTGCAATCGTATGATAATTAACAAGGCTAATGTCAGGCTATGATAATCTGGTCAATTATCAGGAGTATTACCTTTTGCACGACCACGTTTCACAGAATTAAAATAAACGTCGTAATTGAGGGAAATCGAAAGAAAAAGATTAATATCAAAAAAGTGTAAAAAGATATTACTTTACGAATAATATAATTATCACTATAAAAAATATAACCCACCATATCACTAATATGTGAACCATACACTACACATAAAATAAATCACTAGTGTGAAAAACATAAAACTCCCCAAATGTGATAAGTGAAAAATATGATGTAACAATTTATCATTGAATGAAAGAATAAATTTTAATATTTATTTAAAAAGGAATAAAACAGAAATAAAATATTTATTTAAAAAGGAAAATAAATAAAATATTTTAAAGTGAAATAATGAATTAAAAGATATATTGAGAAATAAAATGTGTTAAAAAAAATGTTCCTTCAATAGAGAGAGAGAGAGAGAGAGAAAAACTAAAAGAAATGAAAAAAAGAAATAGTCGCTCTTCGAACTCAAAAAAAGACGCGCTGACAAACCAAAACTTTTGTGACAACGTTAGCCAACAATGATATCAATACGTCCAGCAGTAAATATCTTTTTCTTTCCATTTTTTCTTTTTAACATAAACATCATTTTTCCCTAATACGCGTTGCACAAGCCAAAAAAAGGGGAGCCGCGGGGAGAATGAAATATAGCTCTAGTCCCAGAGGGAAATGAGATATGTATCCATAGAATTCCATCTGAGAGGGAAGAAAAAATTGTCAAGTGATGAAGGCCACTCTACTTCCAGATTCAGGTTGCATCATTGACTGGATTATCTCCTAGCAGATCATCATCATATGATACTGGTATCCTTAACCTATCATGCACAGATATAGGTTTTTCTAAGGAAGTTGCTGGTTCATGTTGATTTTGCAGCTGGGATACATGAATATCACTGTCCGAAATATTGCCCTGATCCCTGCCAGAGAATGAAAAGGGCACTCCTTGAGAAGAATCCTCTCTCTTTGGCACAGGTCGTTGCGTCACATTAGGCTGCTTGAATTGTTTCTGCATTAGGATAAACATCAAGCACAAAGGCAAAAACAAAAACAGTTAGTAAACAACAACGAACAATTTGAAGAGGCCTTCGTTCGTCATAATTAGTTAAGATGGAATGAAAGGGATACCCTCAAACAATTCAGTAATCTTGGTCAGAGGTTTGAACACGGATTAAAATAGATATCTCGATCTCAAATTCTACCCAGATTTTTTTCTTATGTTTCAAAAATCTCAATCACAAATTATTCCCAAAAACAGAATACCAGTAAGGCAAACAAATTTCACCAATGACTTCATCTCAGAGCCATAGAGGCATTGGAGTTAATGACCAAATTTTATTTGCAAAGCGGAGAATTGTTCTGTTCCAGTAAGGTTAATTTGCCTATGATGAACTATCTAATATTCAGACTTCGGAGGTAGAATTGAGGTTGCTGAACCAGAAAACCTGTCCATATTACAGAATCTTAGAATGTAATTGAATAAAGTATGCTTCCCAAAAACAGAATACCAGTAAGGCAAACAAATTTCACCAATGACTTCATCTCAGAGCCATAGAGGCATTGGAGTTAATGACCAAATTTTATTTGCAAAGCGGAGAATTGTTCTGTTCCAGTAAGGTTAATTTGCCTATGATGAACTATCTAATATTCAGACTTCGGAGGTAGAATTGAGGTTGCTGGACCAGAAAACCTGTCCATATTACAGAATCTTAGAATGTAATTGAATAAAGTATGCTTCTCTAACATCCACGGGTACATATTACAAGGAGATACATAGCAAGGCTTCATCCTTGAGGGGTTTCCGTAAATCAGTGTAACCATGAATGTGTCAACTCAATTTTCTCATCAATTACCAATATTTCACACTTAAGTGAACTACAAAATTACATTTTTAAGGGATCCAAGTCAAAAAAATGTTAACCATAACTTTTTTACCCTTACATTCTTAACGTCATACGAATACCACACACACTTCAGAAATCGCAAACCTTTCAAACAATGAAGCCCTTCCTTAATTTAGTTGGATGGAAAATGAATCCCTTCTTAATACAAACTTTCAGTGATTAAATAGTAGAAATTTTATTGTAGTGAAAAACCACATTTAGGCAAATTGTCAGTTGATACTAACCCCTCTCCAAACAAAACTCCATTGTCGCTGCATAAACGGGAACAAAACTTTTTATCTTTTAAAAGAGTGTATCAACTAGACAACTTGACCAGATTAGAAATCAACAAAAAACAACACAAATGTGAAGGTTAAAAGTCACACACCTCAAACTCCTTTGTTTTTTTCATTATCTCTTTAAAGACCTTTGGTTCCCTGACTTTTAAGATGCTCCACAATATGCCACCCCCTGTCCGGTATCGTCTACCATCAGCTGTTTTCTGGCCTCCACAAGCCTGTATTGCATCCACCTGTAATTTCCCCACATCATTATACTAGTTTACAATGATCAACTAGACTACTTGCCCAGATTAGAAATTAACAAAAAAAGAACAAAAACGGGTACTTCCAGTAGAAATTGAAGTATAAACGTCTCGTTAATACACATTATTAAAAAAAGTGGATATTATCCGCTGCGATTCCATACAAAGCACAAAAGACATGTAATAAAATATAAGGTTTAAACGTACTTTTGCTCCTTTTACCTAGTAACTTTTTACTTAAATGTATGATTTGGGTCCCCAGGTAAATCTTTACTTAAATTTAGTTCCACAATATATTTTATTGTTACATCAAGTCCTTCCATACGTTTCCCACTGCCTAAAAAAGCTGAAAATATCTATTTCTAAACAAAATGGTGGTTTAAGGTGAATTTAAGATATTGAAATCATTCGAAAGGTTCATAAGTCATAAAAAATGAGGATTTGAGGGATTTCCTATTAGTAGTTAGTTAGGTGTCCTAGAGATAAAATTAGTTAGTTGGGCAGGCTGAGATAGCACAAAACAAACAGCATTTATTGCTGGTAACAAAGAGGAGATTGAGATTTGAGAGAGAAATCATCTCATCATTTCAAAGAGGATTAGACTTCTAGACAGAGGGAAGAGTCTTGATCTTGAATATCCAAGAAAATCATTTGTTTTGCATCTTCTAACCCTAGCCTAAGCCACATATAGATCATTCTAAACCAGTTCTATCAACTGGTATTAGAGCTATGAGTGTAGAGCTGTGTGTATTAAATCTTGAAAATGATTCCAACATCTGACGGAGAAAAGGTTTACTAGTGGTTGATCTAGACACCACAGTAATTTAAAGCCACTGGAACTAGAAAAGAAGAGAAACTATCAAAGTCTAGCAGTGATGCTCTCAACTGATAGCTAACAGGGAAATGGCACAACTTAAATGCAGTCTGATGGATGACCTGACGGTACTACACAAAAAGTTCCAACCCAAGTGTGATTATAATCAATTGTATGGGTATGCATGAAGTGCAAAAAACACAGGGAACCAAGTAAAACAGAAGTGAAGATGGCAAACCCTAGGTGCAAGAAAAGATAACAGAAAAAGGTCTGGAGATCAGGACAAGGATCAAGGGCAAGAAATGAATAAAGCTACAAAAACTGGGAGAACCTCAACAACATCCACATAATCAGAAAATAAAAGCAAAAGTGAATTTCCTGAGATCAACAATCATAATGGTAAGGATTGAACCAATGGCAAGCTGAAATTCTTTTATTAGATTACAAAGAGGAGGCAAAAATTGACGAAGTCCTATCTTTGGCATGGGGGTGAGGCAAGGAGTAATGCGAGTAACTTACATGTATGCTAGTGAGGGAGTTAGTCAAGCTAGTTGGGTACACTGAGATAGGAGAAGAAATAAAGTAACGGATAAAATGTTCAAGTACCAAAATACAACACTGAAGTCGTTACATCAAATAGAAAAGGAAGAAATAGAGAGTAACTGATAAAATGATCTTTATAATATTACAAAATTACAATAAAGAAACCCCCATCCCATTACTTAACAGTGGTAAGCTAGTGCAAAAATCCTAGCAGAGTAAAGCTGCAGATTTCAGGAAGCAGATGCTCAAAAGTTGAAGGATTTTCCAACAAAAATACTAGATATGCAGTTAAATGCAACTTCCAGCATGATTAACCCACATTTAGGTTTTAGGTAAATCCGTTTAAAATATAAACTAAATGCTGCCCGTCTAGACATAATAAAAAATTCCTTACTATAGCTAGCCTTTTTAATCGTAAATCTTAAGTTTACCATCAATAGTTCCTTCTCTGTTAGCTATTCGGCCATAAAATTTAATTAAACAGAAAAGGGACAAGAATGTTAAAAGAAAGACATCACGCCAAAATCAGATAATAATCGCGATAATAAGCAGTACACTGAAAAGGAGATTCAATTTTGGCTTTGAAATTGTAGGTTGCTACAATGAAGTGGACAAAAATTACCGATGCCCAGTTTGATTGTGCTTTTTCTTTAAAGAAAAAATGTTTATAACGTAAACACTTCTTTAGTTATTTTGGTGCCTTTCTCTTCCAAAAGTCTAATAGCTTCTAGAAAAAAAATTGTATAACAGAATCAATTTTTTTAAGCTTAACAAATGGGCCCTAAAGAAACATTAGTAAATTCTTTAAGGGACCAAAATGAGAAAATGTTCTCCATATATGCAGAACTGACAATATGATGCAACAAACATTGACATCAACCTTCACAATTAGTAAATAATGAAGTGGTTCAGCCAGGAACATCGAAGCTCAAGTAGAGAGTTGGAATGAGCAAACTAGCATCTGGAAGAAAAATCTGCAAGGTTAGGGACAAAATTGCATGCATCAGAGAATATGAATAGCCATTTGGTGCTTGAAAGAGAGGGTAAGAATAAGCAGCTCAATGCTCACCCAAATATTTTAGGACCTTAGCTCCAAAACAGGTGAGCAAATTATGTCTCCTCGCAACCATATCCCCATTCTCGTTGAAGAAATGAATTCACATAAATACAAATTTATTTCAAAGAAATACAAAGCGCAATCCAATGGGAAATCAAGAGAGAAGACCATTAAGCTAGTGAGTGAAGACAATCAGGAGTATTCTGAAAGTAGCCATAGGACCATGTGAACCCAACAACATTTGTAAAATTAGAACCAGAGGTTGCGGAACCATAACATGAGGAGTTAAAGCTGATATAGTAAGACACTGTAAAAAGATAATCACTACTGTGAGTACCTCAAAGTAATCGCATCAAACTAACACCACCATAGACAATCAACCTTAGCAACAAAAACTTAAATATAATTAGCAAAACTAAGAATTCAGACATATGAAATCAGTGGCCAAATGACAGAAAAAATATTAGGAACTAAGACAAGAAACAAGGGTAAGAACTTATTGAACAGAGACAGCAAATTCCAGTGCAGGAATGGAGTCAGGAGTAAATCATTGGGATGGTACAGATCATGTACAGTAATTATCATAGCAGTTATTAAACATTAGTGTCAGATATCAATGTAATTCAAGTCATACAATGTATTGTTGCTTGGTGGTTCTTAAATTATTTTCTAATTTCCAATTGGCCATGGTATTTCACATAAAATCTAACATCCATATACTAACAAACACAGTAAGCTGGCTTATTAAACCAAAATTGAGTCCATAGCAGGATATACCTCGTTGACAAGATCACTTAATGCAGAGATTCCAAGGCAGCCCACAGCATTGTATACCATGTATGACTTTTTCTCTTTCAGTCGTCGACACGTATCTAACACAAATCTGAAAAAGAGACAATTTGCTAGAAATTCAATCACAGGACATAAAGGCTCCGGAAAAAAATTTAAAGAGACAAACAGAAAAACAACTTTATATCCATATCAGATTCATACAGGGTTGTGGATTCAAATACTATATAGGTTAAGGCTAAATTAACAAATGAGCAGACAACGATACTGCATTTTATGACCATATAAAAAGGAAGAAGCAAATACATTATTCTTGAATACTTAATATTAAAATTCGAAATTGTATTCGGTCACAGTGGTAAATGAGTTCTGCCATCGGCAATGACATTGGGGCTACACCAATAAACAGCATATACTTTTCTATGTTCGCTAATACAACTTGCATAATAAAAGAGGAATTGATATTAAGGCAAAACACAATCATAAAACTTGTTAGTTACGAATGTCATTGGTTTAGAGTAATTTTTATCATTTTTGAGAATTTATAGTATATAGTATAGATTATATACAAAAAGGAAATTTAAAAACTGGCTATCCTGCTGTAGTGTTTTTAGGGTCAGCTGCTATATGCTGCTATCTGAGATTTTAAACATTCAGAAAACCATAATTTAATAAATAACTATGAACCTAACCAACTATACAATAAATGTAATGAAGCATATAAACTAGAAAATAATAATAATAATAAGTACATGTATAAAATGTCAAGTCAATCTAAACTGCAGTTTCCAGATTTTGGGGCTTGTTACTCCTCTGCAAGCACTGGGTGGAGCTCCACCTCTTCCCAAACCATGCTTTTCCTTTGCCTTACCATCACTTATGCTTCCATTTGACCATATATTCATAACACACAACGTGAAAGAAAAAAAAAAACGAAACTGCAAAAGATGCAAGGCTGAAGGGATTGGAACTGCATGTTCCAATTGTTGTTGAGCTGATGATTTGAAGCTTATGCAAAGAACTTAGTGCAAAACTGCAAAGGATATGAGACTACGGGGTGAATTGAAACTGTTTTTTTATGGTTCTGCTATCATTTATTCAGGACATATGTGAATAAGGGATTCCAAGCTCAGTAATAAATTAAACGACATTCTTCTACACCTTAAAAGTTATGGGGTGAAAGATACATGAACTAAACGTTAAGTGGGTTAATCATATTTTAGCCAACACGACATTTCCTTTCAAAACTCAAATCGTGCAGAAAGTTGGACCTGTTTATGTCCGTGGGATTAGATCCTGAACCCTTCCTCTTCTTCTTATTCTTCTTCCTGTTAGCTCTGCGCTTGCGGTTCTTACTGAGAGGTTCTTGATTTGCTTCATTGACATCTCCGGCACTGCTTTGTCCCCGAACATTTTGGGAATCTGGCTCCACCAACTCCCCTTCTTCAACATCAGCCATGTCAACATCACCATCCATATCATCTAATTCACCTTCCTCGTATATGACATCCAGAATGTTATCCCCATTCTCCATAGCAAACAGCTAACCTGTATTCAGAAGCAATATCAATTGTCAATTATCATGAACATACAAAACATTCTCATGAGAACTCTAATCTCAAATACAAAAACCAGACACAAAATTACATCAGCAAAAGAGAAAAAGACAGCGAGATGAAACGGGGTGATATATGAACACAGGATTGGAGAGAAAAAAAAAATGGAAAATAGTCTACGACCGTTCGAGTCCAATTTTGATTAAACATAGAAAAGCAATACTCTTCCAAACAAACCCTAACGGTGCGTACATTTGTTTCAAATAGAGCGATTAAGAAAACTAACTGATGTTAAACCACAGGCAAGCACGATTGCACTACGGGTACATACACAACACAGTGAATAGATAAAATCGAAAAGATTGGAGGTTACCTTCGCACTGCAGTTAAAAACCAAACCCGGGAGAACGATGCGCAATGCTTCTATATGAGCGGGCGGAGTTGAAAACTGCCGCAGTCGAGTGAGTACTGCGACTCTAGAAATTCAGAGTTTAGAAGAAAAAGAGAGGGTCTCGGCTTTTATACCAACTTGTATGTGATGTGAGAAAGGTAAAATTTGGTTTAAATTTTATACAGAAAAGGGAAAAATAGGGAAAAATATATATATTATTAATAGGTATTTTAAAAAAAATATTATTTTTATTAGATAATTTTATATTGCTTTGCCACAGCATCATGATATATTTAATTAGCAAAAGATGTTTATAATATTTTAACTTTTATTTATGTAAAAATTATTAAAACATTTAAGTTTAAAATTAATAAAGCACGTCTTACCGTTATACTCCTATCATTTATCTAACAAAGATTGAAATAAAATATATATAATACTAATTTAAGAAGAACTCAGTTTAATTAAATAATAATACTAAAAGTACTACCTAAATTTTATCGTACTCGTATATAAATCTTTTATAAAAATAAGCCCATGCAAATAAGCATGTTTCACCAACATATGGGCACCAATCATTGTGGTATAAAAGAAACAGAAAAAAAAAAAAAAAAAAAAGAGTGTCAATGACATGGTTGGTGTGATAGAATATTTAAGTATAGTAAATTTTAATTCTCGATAATGGAAATATTGAGTAAATTGTGAAATTTATCATTTGGCCTTAGTTTTCATTTGAAATTATATTTATTTTTTAGATTATAATGATATATAATCTACAAAGGTGATATTTTTCCTGTGAAAACTATTTTTTTTTTTCAAATTAAGGAAAAACATTAATTTTAAACAACAATTATATAATAACTTACATTTAGCTTGCCAAAAAAGATAAATGTGAACTAAATGTTTCGGAGTGTTCCCCATAACCAAAAACGAGTACTCCGAGGTTTGCGTCGACTAATTTTGATGGAAAAATGATATTTTAATGGTTTTTTTTATTTTGGTGTATTTTTTAATTTTAATTTCTAAAATAGATAGAAAAAAGTTATTTATCAAAATCGATAAATTTTATTATAGGTATAATTTTAAATTGGTCAAAATAAAAATAACATATTAATTAATTAAAATTATTTTTCTTTTTTTAATATTTTTTAATTATTTAATAATATAATTATTAAGATTAACAATTAACAAAATAAATAATAATAATAATATTAATTATATAATAATAATTAACAAAATTATAATTCAAAAATAATAATAATTATTATTATTATATAATAATAATTAACAAAACTATAATTCAATAAAATGATGAGTTTACGCTTTGTCCTTGTATGATTTTATTACACTACAAGACATGACATATTTAAATATATAATTGAATATACAAAACATAATCAATCATATATCTACTTAAACATATAATCTATTGTGCTATAATATAATGAATTATATGTCTACTTTAATTGATATTATAGCATAATCAATTTACAATTACATAATATAATATAATAATAATATTTTAAATAATAAGTAGTATTTTTAAAAATGAATTCATAAAAATGAAAAATAATATTAATGTAATATTAAATGAAATATAATAATAATATAAATAAACTCAATAATATTATTAACAGTGTAAAATTAGTAATAATAATGATAATGATAATGAAAATAAATTTATAAAATAATAATAATATAAGAAAATCGTAAATAATAATAATAATAACGAAACCGTATAATAATAAAAATAAAATAATATTAATAATCAATATTCTCAAAAAATAGTATTTTCTTGGTATTTGGCGATTGATATTTCAAACCTCAACAAATTCTATACGTGTGCTGTCCAGCCATTATTTTCAGCAAATAAACAGAGATAAAACTCAAGATATGAAGATGACATGTCACCCTTAACTTCGAAGGAATGTCTTGGCTAATTACCTTTTTTTTTTTCGTAAAGAATTGATTCATTATTGACCAAAAATTGTTAGCCAGTGCTGATGTGGTTTCCGAATCTTTGGCGTAATATAGGTTCGAAACAATAAAGATATAATTTCCTTCTTTATATAGAAATTTTCATAATTTCTAATATTTAAAAATTTAAATTTAACTTATCTATTTAAAATTACTTTTTAAATTTTTTTATTTAAATAAAATGATTAAATTTATTAAATTTAATTCTTTTGTTTGAGTTAAGTATTTCAATTATTATCTAATAAAAAAATATTTTATATATCAAACGTTCTTAGTAATTGAAATATATATATATATATATATATATATATACACGAGTGGTTTATGTAAAAACTTATAAAATAAGTATAGAGTATGAGTAAATTTAAAATGATATATGAGTATTTTATTATCAAAGTCAACGATAAATGTAAGTAAAAGAAAAATAATTAATTATGTCTTATTTTTATATAACCATCATCTTTTTTAATGAAAATTTATCTTTGAACTCGTGATATTGATAAAAGTAAAATTCTTTGATTATAAGTTTGTGTTAGAATAAGTTATTTTTTATTTTTAGTTAGTTATAAGTCTTCTTAGTTATGTGAGTGTATGAATTTGTATATGATACTTAAGATTTCAAGATTAGTCTCTCTTAATCCAAGATTATAATGATGTGTTTAAATAATTAATCAGGACTCTGTGATACAAATTATGTTATCTTTGTCTTGTTTAGAAGTTGGAGTTCTCGAGCACTTGCATTTTTAATCATGTAAATGAAATTAATCTTATTTTTAAATATAATCTTAGGTTTGATTTGAACGTGGGGTGACGTGTTACCAATTCTAAAATTTTTTTGCAAGGTTTGTTGTTTAGTGAACTATAATTTGTTTTGATTGAGATTGACTTTGATGACAAAGATAGTAGATGTGATAAATTGGTAAGTTACAAGTTGATTATGATGTTAAAGAATTTTTTTTGAATGTGATTTTACATGTGTATAAGTTGTTTGAAAATGTATAAATAATGAGATTTTGATTGTTCCATAGTGAATTAGTGTTTTGAAATTTATGTGCTTTCTCTCAAATTCACCTATTTTGGACACAATTCATCAGGGTTGCTCTCATGTTTGGTCTAGCACGATACAATTTCATTGGTGTCGAGTGTGACTTTACATGGGTACTATGGAGGTGTGAGTAACTTTGTGTGATGAGAATTTAGCTTCTTATTAATTTTGTCTTGTTATCCATTAATAAAGTGTCATATTTAATTGCTTAATCAGTGTGTGATGAGTGTGTTAACATAGTATGAATGTTTATTCATTGGATGATGCACGATACAAGTTTTTTAAATATGTGAAATTGAGATGTAGTATTTTCAAATAAGGAAACATATGAGATTGTGTTATGATATACATTGTTTAGGGATTTGACTAATAAGGAGATATATTGATTATGCTGATACATTGAAATTATATAGATTAAGAGTATTAGGTGATGAGAGTCGAGCGAGCGAGGTTCATATAGTCATGTCTGAAGATTGAAATAAAAATTGATCATAACTAATCGTGATAGGTCTACATGGATCAACCATCTCATACGAGGACGAATGATTCATTTGTGGAATGTGGCTGTGTGGATTTTATGGTAGTATGATAAGTGCATACTTATGAGTCTAATTCAATACACAGTCTTTTTGAAATAGAGCCTAGTGTCTATGCATGTGGGTTATTGGGTTTGGATGATATTGATTATAAATACTTGATTTGTTATCATACATACACATGTAACAGATGAAGGAGTGAATAAATCATATGTTTATGATTATAATGAATCATATATTTATGATTGTATTCATTTGAAGTCACAATTATTTTGAAAATATTTTAAATCACTAATTTATACTATTTTTTGGTGTAGTATTTATTTCCTTTCAAAATCTATGATGAATGTGTTACAGAAGCAAATAAAATGACAAATAATGAAAATCCATACAATGATACTTATCTCTCTTTCTTTTTAATATTTATATTTTGAAACATTATATTTTAAAATGCATACGAAAGAAAATATATTTTATAATATTGTATGAATGTTTTATATATTATATATTTTAATTACTATTACACGTATAATATAGTCTTTAATGCTACTTTTTTTACACTACATTTATGATATAGCAGTAGGGATGTTAAAAGTTATACTAAATCTCAAATAAAACGTGATATGCAGGAATGAATGAAAAAGAAGAAGATAATATATGCAAGGATGAAAATTAAGTAATAAAAACTTTGAAAGTTTCACCATAAGAATTAATTAGTACATTAGTTTATTTTTTTTATATTCGCCGAATAAATATTTACAGATCTTATAATATATGGATTTACGAATACGTGTGTTGTAAATATCTTTTAGAATTTTTATGTTTTCTAAACTAAATTATTTAAATGTAAATTTAAATAAAAATTAATTTAAACCACAATCAAAATAAAATATGCAATAAAATATTGGTACAAATAAAAGTAAAAATTTAAAAACAGAAGTTTAAATAAATTACTTTACAAAGTATAAGTTTAAATAAAATAATTATTTAATTATCAATATTTCGGAATTAATATCTAAATAAAAAAGGCGGTTCTGGTGGGAATAAGTTTTGAAATATGACTTTTGGAAAAGGAGAGAGTGATGGGGTCTATACCTTAAAAGGAGAACTCCGATCCTCAGAGTGTAAGTTATAAATAACAGAAAGCGAGGGAAACCTCCAACAACACGCAACGCAACTGATGTCTTGGCTTTCCTGAATTAAATAATCTGAAATTATAGTTTAAGGAGGGGTGGGTTGGTTGGCTTCTCTCATCATTTCTCTTTCCAACCTACCCTTCTCCAATTCAACGCCCATCATGGACGCTCTCCGGATCCTCTTTCTCGTCGCCAGCCTCGTCACCCTCGTCTCCGGTGGCCGTGACGAGATTCTCCGATTGCCCTCCGAAGCTTCCAGGTTCTTCCAAGCACCTGCTGCCGATGAGAACCCTGAGGGTACGAGGTGGGCCGTTTTGATTGCCGGATCCAATGGCTACTGGAATTACAGACATCAGGTCACTCATACACCTCACCTCATTTTTCTTCTCACTCTTCACTGTTTAATTCTTTCCTTGTTCTATGTGTTTGTTTGGTAGGACAGGAAAGTCAACCATTCATTCAATCTTAATTATCATTTTTTTTTAAATTCAGTCATGAACTCTCTCAGCTATATGTGTGTATATTACCGCACTCAGATATATTACTTTTAGACTCTGCTTTTCTGAAGGTAAATTTGTTGGTGTGGGTGAACATGGGTTTAGGTGGGTCAGGTTTATGATTGTGACCATACCGAAATTTTGATTGGACAATTTAGTTCAAGTTCAATCGATTTAACACTCAAAATCTTCTAATTGAACATAATATTAACGGAATGAAACATAAATTAGGGTATCGGTTGTGTAAAACAGTTCTCTATTAGAGTAAAAATTGCAAAGAAGTTATAGCTCCATAAGATGAAAAAAGGTAAAGGAAGACTTCATGAAAATTAACTGAATAAAACATAAATACACAAATTAGCGTGTGAATTCTGTAAAACCATTAAAATTACAAGAAAGTCTTAAAAGTGATCTTCCACACTAAAACTAACAACAAGTAAATTAAGACTTCGTATAGGAGATGGCCTAATGAGAAATAATTTGAAAAGTCTTTAATAATGAGAATAAATTTTGCATATTGGTATCTTTGTTTGAAAATTCAACAAAATAACCAAAACTAATTATTTTGATTGATATGTGTGATGTGTTTAGCTAAAATACAATTCGATCTAGTCCTGAAAAATACGTCTGATCTATTTTCAAATTCAAACCGGTATGAATTAATTCTGGCCAGCCGGCCGACAGATTTGGTTGGACCATGCTCCCCTTACTAATCATGGTATAAAAGCCTGGAACAATTGATCATTTGTAGAGTAAATAGTGCATGGGCTTACACAGTATTATGCATCTCCATAGTGTCATCTGATTATGGATCATCATGCCTAAGTTTGTTCACTTTTATAATGACTACCTTAAAATCATGTTTACAATGATGTCTGATTTATTGAAGTTTATTTCTTTTTACACAAGAACAGAGAGAATTAAACTTTTCTTTGTATGACTTTTAAAATTTTGGAGATAACCGACGAAATTTGTCATTTCATCAGTCTGATGTTTGCCACGCCTATCAACTGCTGAGGAAAGGTGGTCTGAAAGAAGAAAATATTGTGGTATTTATGTATGATGACATTGCTTTCAATGAAGAGAACCCACGGCCTGGAGTCATTATTAACAGCCCTCATGGAAATGATGTTTACAAGGGAGTCCCTAAGGTATGTTATCTTACGTTGGCATCCATATCCTGTTTCCAATTTGAGTTTTAAAGATTCCTAACATGGACCTTGTTGTGGCAGGATTATGTTGGTGACGATGTCACTGTTAACAATTTTTTTGCTGCTATACTTGGAAATAAATCAGCTCTCACCGGTGGCAGCGGGAAGGTTGTCGATAGTGGTCCCAATGATCATATATTTATATACTATTCTGATCATGGTGGTCCAGGAGTGTTAGGTTGGTAGTTCTGAACCTTTCATGGAAGCTTTGTTATGAAAATCATGGACTGTTTATGTTGTAATATGAGTCTTCTTGTATTGCAACTTACTAATGGCAAACGTGTTTCGTGCATGTTTTCGCTGGGTTGATTATGTGGTTTTGCTTGATTTTGAATTGAATAGGAATTACCTATAGTTTCTGCAATGTGGAACTTCTGCATACTTCCCTCGCTAAAAGTCTCTATAGCTGTGAAGCTAAGCACAATAAACTGAAAACTTTGAACTCTTAAATGGTGGTTTTAAAATAACATATTTCAAATTTCATACCAGTTTTATGGATATTTTCTGATTCTTAAGATTGTCCCTAGTGCTTGATTTGGATTTTTTAAAGAGGAGACGTAGTATCATGCAGCATAGAGGAATAGTGCAACATGTCTGTGGGTTGATTTCAGTATAGACATATATACTCATCGTATAGTTATACTAAACAATTTATCATAGCTGATGCAACTTTTTTTTCCCCTTTTCCGAACAACAATAGCATTTCAATATGTTCTGATTAAGTTCTGCTTTCTGTTTATTTCTTCGTTTCTTTTTTTCTTCGTTGTTTGGGTAACTTGAAGGGTAAAAAATGAAACCAAGGGAAGCTGCATTTCCCTGCCTGAAAAAAAGAAGGCAAAAGAAAAGAAAGAATTGGTAGGAAGAGTGAAGTGGAGTATATGGTCTTCAGTGTCAATGTCTTGTTATCCATTTTTGTTTGTGATCATTAGTGCATAGTATTGTTTATAGGTGGTGATTCTTCTTTGTACAATGAAGTGTTTCTTCACCCTAAATGCCTGTCCATTTCTATTTCTTATATGGTCTTTTTCCTTGTGGGCGGGGTACTGGTGATGGATTTCAGGGATGCCTACTAGTCCATACATGTATGCGTCCGATCTGATCGCAGTCTTAAAGAAAAAGCATGCTTCTGGAACTTATAAAAGCCTAGTAAGTTGCTACTAGTTATGATTTACTTAATGTTTGTCTCAATCTTCATCTAGCTATTTACTTACTAATTCTTAATGTTTATATTTTATGCAATGTTGCTGCAGGTATTTTATCTTGAGGCATGTGAATCTGGGAGTATCTTTGAAGGTCTTCTTCCTGAAGGTCTGAATATCTATGCAACAACAGCAGCAAATGCAGAAGAAAGCAGTTGGGGAACGTATTGTCCTGGGGAGTATCCTAGTCCCCCCCCTGAATATGAAACCTGCCTGGGTGACCTGTACAGTGTTGCTTGGATGGAAGACAGGTATGAATGTATGAGTGTATCAAAGAAGCATATAAACTAGTGTTATTCATTGTTCAAAATCTTAAATTTATAAAAATATATTGGAACCATCAATAAGATATATTGGATGCAAACCTTTTACCCAGGCAATTTCCAAGACCTTGTTGAAGGTCTATGACTTCTGTGATATGAACATGCAAACCCTTTTTTTACATGAAAGAAGTTTTGTGCCATGCCCTTTGATAACTTTTTTCATTTTGGAAGATTATATTTTCTAATAACTAATGTTGTAAGGTCTTTTATTGACTGGTCTTTTTCCCTCTGCACTTTTCAACAGTGACATTCACAATTTGCAAACAGAAACTTTACATCAACAATTTGAATTGGTAAGATCCATTTTCTTACTAAGTTCTGTTATGAAATCAACTTATACAAGCTGAAAGTTATTTGATACCTTTGGTTCTTGAAATATTAGAGAAAAATTGTCTAAAATTTGATGGGTCCAAGAAGCTAGTAGATATGTTTCAGTTATCTGACAGCTGTGCTCACAGGTGAAACAAAGGACTATGAATGGAAATTCAGCCTATGGTTCCCACGTGATGCAGTATGGTGACATAGGGCTTAGCAAGAACAATCTCTCCTTATATTTGGGTACAAATCCTGCCAATGATAAGTTTCCTTTTCTGGAGAAAAACTCATTGGTGCCACCTTCAAAAGCAGTCAACCAACGTGATGCAGACCTCGTTCATTTCTGGGATAAGGTATCGTACGTTTGAAAAATGTTTTATTATTATTTATTTTTTTAGATAATTGCCTAACCATATATCTTCATGATTTTGCCCCAAAAATTTGGATTTGAAGGGTTTTGTGAATCAACACGCACAAGTTCATTGTCTTCTACTACCACAAACAACATTTGATAATAGAATTAGCCGTAATGGAATTTCGTAGAAAGATTAAAGTATTAACGAACTTCAACCTACTTCTCCAATAAAGTTCACTATGAACACATGAATTACAACTTGAAATTTTCTTTAGTGAACTCTCACTCTCAGGTAACAGTTTTTAACAACTTTAACTATCTGACAAGTACATGCTGCAAATGATGATACAAGGTTCCTATTATATTACAAGGTTCCTATTATAGACAAAGTCAACTGAGCTAACTCTATACACATAATTTAACTGAACACACATGCCATGTGAACATTACCACCCACGCCTGTTCACAAGCATCAATACTGGTCACCAGTATAAGATGTTTCAGTCTAGCAAACATCACAGAAGACTAGACATGCTACTAAGACTGGATGATGTTAGACAATATAGGAATCTTTGAACATATTCATATATTCATAGTTGGGAGATATTATTAAATGAAGTTGTGATTCCCATTGATTCCATTGCGCATTCATGTTGCAAACAACTGAGTGACATCCCATTCTTGATTGAAGCTGCCAACTTTAGACGGGTAGTGGCTATTAGCCCATTTCTTCTGCCAACTGTGCCATAGGAGTGGATATATTATTGATTTCCAACAACAATACATGTTAGATGCACAGCTAGATAAGAAATCTTTGAACGTTTTTTATTGGATAAATATAGAAAAGTTGCGTCAGTCCTGTGCCTTTATGTTGCACGAGTGAGTGGCTAGTAGTTTTCATTCCTTGAAATATTGGTAATTTGGCTTTAATGCTAAAACTACAAGAAAAGATGATGGGGGAGGGAGGGGCTATATCTCTGATGTCATTTCCTATGGTAAGCCTTTGTTTTTTCTAATTATATTCTATCTCCTTGACTTCCTTTCTGTTTTTCCAGTTCCGCAAAGCTCCTGTGGGTTCTTCCAGGAAATCTGTAGCTCAGAAACAAATTCTAGAAGCCATGTCTCACAGAATGCATATAGATGAAAGCGTGAAACTTATTGGAAAGCTGTTATTTGGCATTGAAGAGGGTCCGGAACTGCTTAACAGTGTTAGACCTTCTGGGAAACCACTTGTTGATGACTGGGACTGCCTTAAAACACTGGTACCCTATCTCTTTATTCTTTGTTGAGTTTGATTGTATGAGACCCTTTCTGACCTGCACCTTTATTCTGTAGCCATTGATTTGGCAAAAAAAAAAAAAGGCATCAAGGATAGGTGGTCCACCCCACCTACAATAAGAAAAAAATCTAGGTGCATCGGATGCTCCAATTTAAGAATTGAGTATGCTAGAATTCATCTATGATTGAATCATTGCTTTTCTGTTTGGTACACATAGTTACTATGAGATGGCAGCAGGGCATCCAGCAGTGTTTTGCCTAGAAATAATTGATGTTGGGTTTGAACTATAAAGTATAAATCAGCATTTGTTTATTGATTGAACTAAAGCTTTTGGTTTCTGACAAAGTTCCTTAATCTACTGTTGATTCAGGTTAGGACTTTTGAGACACATTGTGGATCCCTGTCTCAGTATGGGATGAAACATATGAGGTCCTTTGCAAACCTCTGCAATGCTGGAATACGGAAAGAGCAAATGGCTGAGGCATCTGCACAAGCATGCGTCAGTATTCCTGCAACTCCCTGGAGTTCTCTGCGTGGCGGTTTCAGTGCATAATTCATAGAATGTAACCCTTTGGAAACCAAGAATAGTGGTTGTAGCCTTGTGCTTTATCGTTGTATCATGTACTGTACTTTGGTCATGGTTTCTTATTCTAACACTGTAAATACACATGGGAAGCTGGGGAACCCTCCTTACACTGTAATTTCTGGCCAAATAAATGCTATAACCAAGCCATTTTACTTTGACAGTGGAACCATAACGACCCTTGCAATTTCTTCTAATGACAGTGTACAATATCGTGTTTGTAAGTCCAACCTTGTAATCATTCTTAACTTAATAGAATGTATTTCCTAAAATATTTTTTAAAATGGAATAACCCTCAAAGTAAGTGACAAATATATCTGTAGAGTTAATCAACAGCCGCCGGCAACTAAAGAGTAATTTATACTTTAGAAAGGTACAAGAACGTGAGCAACAGATTTTAATCATAGAATTATTAAACTTTAATAAAATTATACAAACCATAAGGTAATTTGGTCCATATGTTTTTAGTTTAATTTATTTAAGTCGTCCCAAAGTTCCGAGATTTCATTTGAATGTTAGGTGGATGGATGGTTGGTCAGTGCGTAGTTACTATAGTGCCGCGAACTTTTACAGACACGCCAACAATGAATTAACACGTGTTTTGGTTCAGTTAACTATCTCTGGCTAAATATTAGTTTAGAGCACATGTTTTTGCCGGTTTCCCGAGTGATTTGATGGTTTGGTTCCCCAACCTAAGCTACGAATCCTGGGTTCGAAACTGGCAGAGAGATTAAAAGAGAGTGGTGAAAGAAATAATGAGGTATTCCAAAATACCTCTCTCTTCTTTTCTTTTAATTTAACTTAATTAGTAATGTTTGATAGTCAAATACTTTTGTACTAATTTGTATTTTTTAAATATTATTTAAAGTATTATATCTTTTTAATTTATTTTTTATTCTTAAATTATTTATTAAATTTTCTTATTGTTTAAGGTATGAGAGCATAATATTCAAATAAAATATATATAATGAGACAATTTCACAACTAGATTTTAAGTTAGTTTAACAAATTTGTATTGTAAAATACATATAGACTAATAATACATGTTGATAGTTTTCAATTTGCGTCTAGTTTTTTTAGTTTTTATCTATTTGTTTTTTTGCGGATCATATTCTTATAAGTATTAAAAAACCTTATAAAAATATTAACGATTTTATTGCATAAAAACAACTTACAAGAGAATACTTACTTAGTGTACAAATATGTTCTATTATCTATTGTAAATATAATCATGAGAATACTTACTTAGTGTACAAATATGTTCTATTATCTATTGTAAATATAATCATGATTTGATGGATATTTCTTGTGCGATTTGATAGTTTGATTATGTGATTCTATATTACAAATTTTCGGTTAGAGACGGAAAGAAATATAAAAAAAAAGTGAAATAAGAGATAACGAGGTATTTTAAAATACTTTTTTTTTAAATAATAATAAAAATATGAGAAAAAAATTAAAATTTAATGGCTTTATATTGTTTTATTATAAAGTTTGTATTATTAATTATAAATCACTGCTACATTTTTTTAAATAACTATTATAAAAAATTAAAAAAATTCTAAACATTTTTATTTGTTTAAATTTAATGGGTCTCACTAGAATAAAAAGACAAAGATCCAATAACAACTAAGACCTCTTGAAGATTGGTGGCTTTTTTGAAGGTGTGAAGAAGAAAATAATGCTTGGGTTGATGGTTTATCATATATGATATATCTAATCATGTTTGGAAAAACTTATATATAAATATTAAAAGAATATTATGTATAAAAACATTTGTGTAAAAATTAATTTATATAAATTCTGTCATGTAATTGTCTAATTTTTAACTCATACCTAAATTGATTTTAATTTATAATTTTTTTCTCTAAAAAGAAATCCATTAAAAAAATCTTTAATAAAGTTTGCTCTACTAATATTACTTATCATTTTAGTTAGTTTTTAATATTTGTTACTAACTGAAAAGTTTGTTTGACTTAATTAGTAATGTTTGATAATTGAATACTTTCTTACTAATTTGTACTTTTTAAAATATTATTTGAATTATTATATTTTTTAATTTATTTAATTTTATTCTTAAACTATTTATTACTTTTTTTTATTGTTTAAGATATAAGAGCATGACATATATATATATATATATATATATATATATAATAATAATACAATTTCACAACTTAGTTTTTAAGTTAGTTTAATAAATTTCTAAGTTAGTTTAACAATTTTGAATTGTAAAATACATATATAATTTGATAAGTCATGTTGATAGTTTTCAACTTGCTTCTAGTTTTCTTAGTTTTTAATTTTATTTTACGGGAAACATCGACAATTTATTTTATAAAAACTAAAAATAAGAGTATTTTAAATATTTAAATTTATATATTATTTTAAAATGTTATTTTTATGATTTTTTATACAAAATATCACAAATAGATTGAAAAGACAATTTTAAAGAATAGTTACTTTGTTTATTTCAAATCAAATTTGATAAATATAATCATGACTTGATTATATACTTACTAATAGTTACTTTGTTTAATTTGAATGTTATGCCTATGGATGTTGTCACTGTGTTAACACATGTTTTGATTTTGATTAACTAGTTCAGATTAAATATTAATTTAAGGACTTGTTCTTGTGGGTTTCTTTAGTGATTTGATCGTTTGGTTTTGTGTTAAAAATCTTCAGTTACAGACTTATAAAGAGAGATAGAAAATATAAGGTAAATTTTTTAAATTGGTGTAATTTTTATCTGAAATTTTCAAAATGATGTATTTTTTATTTATTTTTTGATATGGATAAATTGTGCATATTATTGTGAAAAAATTGTGACCTTATTCCACAATTTAATTTAAGATAAAATGATAAAATGGTGAAAAGAGAACACCATTTTAGATTACTAGATAAAATTATGTAGCTAAAATTTCAATTCATGAGTTAATTAATATTGTGAGAATACTGTAAGATCTTAAGGTGGTTAATATTCTCCACCCATTCCTCTATTATTTTGTTTTGCACGTATGAACAATGTAGCTAATGTGCAGCCAAAATAAATGCACAGTTACAAAACTGGTTTTATTTATTGATAAAAATGGTTAAAATTAAATTCAAACAAATGTAAAGTTAATTTGAAATTAAACAATAATAGTTGAGGAGATTATTGTTTAAATTAAAATAAAAAAATGACATTAGTATGAGATTTATATATTAAACTAAATTAAAAGTAAGTTTGATTTTGAAAAGAAAAAATATATTAAATTAAATTTAGCAATAAAACATATTTAGAAAAATTAAGTTTAAGTTTAATATTTGAATTTAGCTATTAATATAAAAATAATGTAAAATAAAATTAAGATTTAACAATAAATTTGGAATGAAAATTTTTAAAATATTATATAATTATTTAAATAAATTTATTGTTAGTTTTTAAATTATATCTATTACTAACTAAATCTATTTCTATATTAAGAACTACATTCATAACATGTAACTTTTCTTCTCAATAATCACTCTTCTAAATTTGCATTTATTTTAGTTGCACATTAGCAATAGATCTCACAGGTGCCAAACAAAATAAAGGAGAAATGGGTGTGGAGAATATTAACCCCACTAAAATCATACAATATTCTCACTATATTAATTAACTCATTAGTTAAAATATTACATGCACAATTTCATCTAGTAAATTAAGATGGTGTGCTCTTTTCATAATTTCATTTAATTTTATATTAAATCTTGGAATAAAGCCACGACTTATTCACAATGATATTGTATCTCTTATACAATTTATCCATATCCAACAATAAATAAATAAAATACATCATTTCAGGAATTAAAAAAAAATTACACTAGTTTAAAAAATTTGCTAAAAAATAATAAATACCTATATTTTTCTTATATAAAAAAATTGGTTTAAATTTAATGCGACTATGAAAAGACAAATAATCCAGTAAGAGGTAATACCTTTAGAAGATTAGGGTTTTTAATATGTTTTAATTATTATTAAATCAATTTTTTTATGTTAGTATTTTTATTTTTTATTTTCTTTAATATTATTTTTTATTTTCCTTAATAATATTTTTTTTTTTACATCTATTACATTAAATATAATTATTATTTTTGTTTTATCTTTTTATTTATTTTTTTATGATTTTGTGATTGTATTTTATTATAATAATGTAATGGTTATATTTTTTGTATTAAAATTGATATTGGAAGAAAAAATTATAATAAATTATAAAATTGTTATTTGAATTAAAATTTGTATTTTTTTCATTTATTAAAAATATATCTAAATAATTAATATTAAAAATAAAATAAAATTATTGAATTATTTTTGTAAATAAATATTAATTAAATGGTTTTAAAATTTTAAATAAAATTTAGTTTATCTGTGAACTGCTTTTAAATGTTATCTTTATTGCTTAAAATTTGTTAATTATTAAAATGATACAATAAATGTTGAACATAAAAAAAAAATAATAAATTACAATCATATATTCACTAAATAGTCTAGTTAATGTGTGAAATGAAACATAAATTTTATCTTTATCAAAATTCAAATTTTATCTTTATAAAAAAATCAATTACATATTTATCTAAAATCAAATTTTATATTTATAAAAAAAATCAAATAATATCGGTAATAAAATATAAAATTTTATCTCTATCAAAAATCAAATTCTATCTTTATCAAAAATCAAAATTTATCTTTATCAAAAATTAAATTTTATCTTTATCATTTTTTTATGTTTGTCATTAATTATTTAGATATGTTTTTAACAGATTAATTATAATTTTTAATTCAAATAACAATTTTATAATTTATTATATATTTTTATTCTAATACTAAACTTAATATAAAAATACAATCACAAAATTTTTATAATTTATTTTAATATAATTTATTATTCCAAATTTAAATTTATTATAAAATATAAAATAAAATAATTTATCATTTTTTCTATTACAATTAATTAGTTGAAAAACCTATAAAATATTTCATTTTATTTTCTTTGTGTTATTTTTAAAAAAATTAATTTAATTATTTTTATATTATTTTTTATGTTAATTTCAATAATCTAATAATCACATTTTTTAATAACTATTTCAGAAAAAAATAGTGTTATTATCAAAAAACAAAAGAATCCTATTTCAGAAATTAAATAATAAAGAGTGTTATTGAGAAAAATAAAAAATAAAAAAATGTTAATGAGGTAAAAAAATCTTATTAAGGAGTATTTGAAGGAGTGATAGAAAAAATATTGTTTGGCTTCCCCATTTATCATATATGATGTATCTAATCATGTTTGAAAAAACTTATCTATAAATATTTAAAAATACTATGTATAAATTTAGTCTATGTAGAAACTAGTTTATATAAATTCTGCCATCTAATTTATCTAATTTTTAACTCATACATAAACTAATTTTAATTTATAATTTTTTTCTCTTAAAAGAAATTCATTAATAAAATTCCTTAATAAAGTATGTTCTACTAATATTATTTAACATTTTAGTTAGTTTTTTTTTTACTAAATGAAAAATTTGTTTGACTTAATTAGTAATGTTGGATAATCAAATACTTTTTTCTACTAATTTTTATTTTTTAAAATATTATTTTAAGTATTATATATTTTTTAATTTATTTAATTTCATCCGTAAATAGTTATTACTTTTTCTTATAGTTTTTTTCTACATTGAGTATATATATATAAACTTTTCTTATTTTATTGGTTTACTATATAAGATGTTGATAATGATAAATAATTAGTTTTATATTATTTTATGTTACACCTTCTACTTTACATATTATATCACTTGAAATATGAAATATTTGTTTTATTTATTTATTAAATTTTAAAATACTGACTAGGATAGATAATACTTTTTTCTATTACATTATTTTTTTTAACTATTACTTTAATTAACATTATGAAAACATGGTGTTTATTCTGAAGTATGATATTTTTATTTTGTTGTAAAAAAAATACATTTACTTTCTCTTAATATTATATTAAATAAAAATAACACTTTTTCCTATTTAAAAAAGTAGTCTCTTACGTTTTAATAAACAATTTAGAAGACAATTACATCCCTTGTAATTTCAATAAAATAACATTTATCTCTCTTATTTTATTTTAAAATAATTTTCAAATAAATAAATAAAAAGTATAAAATAAAACTTAAAGTTTTTAAATATAACTTATAAATTATTTTTTTGTAAAATAATTAATAATTTATATATTACGTAAGGTATGGTATCACTTAATTACAATTTGTTTTATAAAAAATATATTTTTACAAACATGATTTTTAATAGGAAAATAAATAATTACAAAACATGTTATTAAATTTATAAAAAAATATAAATACATTGTAAAAAAAATATATAAATATAAATAAATAGGAGGTATAAGTGTTATTTATAAACCAAAATATACAAATGTCTATTTTAAATTAGAACAAAAAATGAATTTGTTCAATAAATTTTAAAATTTTTTATAAGTGACTTGTGTGACATTTTATTAAAATTTTTAATAAATTTTAAAAAATAATGATTTTCATATTTTTTTCATTAAGTTCAATAAATATACCAGATGTAAATGCATTTTTGAGAAAATGTTACATCCTAGAAAAATAGAATATTATTGTTATTTTATCAAAAACTCAAATAAGCTTAGTATTTTGTTTCAAAATTAGAGAATCTAAATACTATTCAACATTACCTGAGAAATTATAAATATAATTTTTTCTTTATTTTAAATTTGAAAATAAATATTGAAGGTATAATAACATAATATTCAAATAAAATATATATAATGAGACAATTTGGGAACTTGTAGTCCAAGTTAGTTTAACCAATTTGAATTGTAAAATACTTATAGTTTATAAGTCATGTTAATATCTTTCAATTTGCTTATACGTTCTCAGTTTTTGAGTATCTTTTGTGTGGATCATATTCTTATAAGCATTAAAAACCCTTATAAAAATATTAACGATTTTATTGCATAACAAAAATTTTGTAAGAGAATACTTATTTAGTGTACAAATATATTCTGTTATCTATTATAAAGTTCATAAAAAATAAATTCGGCCTAAACTAATAGAAATATTGACAATTATTTTTACAAAACTAAAAATAAGAGTAAGTTAAATATTTAAATTTATATATATTATTTTGAAATGTTATTTCTATATTTTTTTAGTTACAAAATATCACAAATAGATTGAAAAAACAACTTTCAACGAAGAGCTAAAAAATAAAATGTTTTGTTTATTCCAAATCAAATTTGATAAATATAATCGTGATTTGATTTTATACTTACTAAACTTTTCTTTTTCAATTAAAAATGTCACGAATAGATTGACTAAAAAAAATAGTAATTCATGAGAGTGTTTTCGGTATGCGTTACTTTTCCACTTATTAGTTCAAACGTTACATTTTAATTATTTTTCAATTATTTATAATTGTTCTCAATTATTCATTTACAATTATTTGAATATTTTTCAACTTTTCCTGCAATTCTTACTTATTCTATGTATTCTTGGAACGTTGTTTGTTTAGTATTTATTTTTATTTTTTAGAATGAAAGGTGAGACATTCATATCCATGGTTGTAAAATATAAATTATTGAACTCAACAGGCTGATTCATTACATAAGAAACTTTGAAATTTGTGAAATGATAAATAGACAAAAACCCTATTTTAGGTAAAAAAAAGTTAAATGTTTGAGCAACTTTTACATTTATAAAAAACAAAGGTTGTATGAAAAATAAAAAAATATTAAAAAAACAAGACATTAGTTTTATTAGATACAAGTAGTTAAAATCAAATATTACTTAAATTAAATTATTATTTTAATTTCTGATAGACATTTAACCTCATTTAAATCTCAGTCCTTCACTGTGACAAGTGAATCACCATTAATGGGAGACATCAACAATTCTGAAATTGTGGGTGAGGGATTCACCATCTTCATCTTCATCTTTTATTCCAACCTTCTTCAATTTCACGTCCATCACAGACCCTTCTCCCATTCCCTTTCTAGTTGCCACCGGGTTCTCCGATTACTCTCTCTAGCTTCCAGGCTCTTCCAAGCATATGGTGACATCATGAAAAGGATGAGGGTAAGAGGTGGGCCATTTTAATTGCGGGTTCCAATGGCTACAATAATTGCAGGAATCAGGTCACTCATCTCAACTTCTCAATACTTTTATATATTTTGCCTATCATACCTAATTTAGTATAAAGAATAAATTATAACATAATGTAGTTTAACTATTTAGTTTTCTTCAGTTGTTTTAATATTTTTTAATTGATACATGATTGAATGCAAAATTATTATTATAACTTATATTTGTTACATAATACATGTAATGATTATCTTGCATATGCTTAGATAAGTGAATTAATCATTTTTTTTCCTTTATTTTTGCACTTTTTCATATAACAAAAACAAATGAAAATAAATAACTTCATTTGAATCCTATCTGATTATAATAATCCAAATAATACAACGTTGCATCCAAAAATCAATTCAATTAATTCTCTTATATCCTTTCTCTATTTCTTTACTCTCAATTTCAATTCTTATCTAAACAAAGTGTTGGACCCTGGATTGGAAAGATAAACTTGATAGTAGTTACTTGTACCCTTGAGTTTTGATATTTTAAAGAAAGCAATAATGGTATGAAAGCCTAGAACAAGTGATCATTTCTAGAGTAAATTGTGTATGCACTCAAAGTATAATAACTATCTTAAAATCATACTATTTCTTACTGATTGATGATGTAAAATTGTTTCAGTGACAATCGGCAGAAATTAAATTCTTTTTATTTTCAATTCCATTTGCTGTTTCAATGCTATGTAGATTCCTAACATTTACCTTGTTGAGGCAGGATTAAGTTAGTGAAGATGTTATTGTTAACAATTTTTTTGCTGCTATACTTGGAAATAAGTCATCTCTTTCCAGTCGCAGTGGGAAGGTTGTGGACAGTGGTCCCAATGAACAGATTCTTATATTCTATCCTGGTCATGACGGTCCGGGATTGCTAGGTTGGTAGTTCTGAATTCTTTTCATCTAAACTTTGTTATGAAAATCATGGACTTTATATGTTTTACATGCATTCAGCCTGGTGGAGCCTTCTTGTTTTGGAAATTATCAATGGCAAATGTGTGTGTCCTGTATACTATTTGGTGGATTGATTATGTGTTTTTGCTTTATTTTGAATAGAATGTAAATTACATTATGCAATGGTTATTGGAAATTTTAGCAACTACAATATAGTTTTCTCAAAACTAACTCCTGTATACTTCCAAAGCCAAAAGTCTCTATAGTTGTCAAGCTAAGCACAGCAAAGCTTTGAACTCTTAAATGTTGGTTAAGATGATGGTTTAAAATGACATATACCAAATTTCATGGCGGTTCAATGAATATTTTTCTATTCACAAGACTGTCCCAGGTTCTTAATTTGGATTTTTGTAGAGGGGACTTAGTATTGCCTCATAGTCGAACAGTGACACATTTGTGGTTTGATTTCATCGTGTGTTATCGTATGGCATAAACATATACCCATCATATTGTTGTACTGTACAATTGGTCATGTCTGATGCAACACTTTTTTTTCAAACAACAACAGCATTTTAGAATTTTCTGATTAAGATCTGCTTTCTATTTATTTATTTGATTATTTCCTCTTCTTTACGTGTGGGTAACTTGAAGGATAAACAATGAAACCAGGGGAAGCGGCACCCTCCTCCTGAAAAAAAAAAGAAAAAAAAAGGAAAAACAAAAAAAGAAGCGAGGAAGAGTGAAGATGAGAGTGTCGGTGTCAATTATTCACTTTGTATTGGTTATTTTATTTCATACTACTGTTTATTGGCGATTTTCACACCAAATCTGCCTTTCTCTATTTCTTAATGGTATTTTTTCCTTGTGGGGTTGGGGTGTGACTGGGGATGGATTTCTGGGATGCCTACTTGTCCATACATGATTTCTGGGATGGTTTGAAGTTACTAGTAGTTATGATTTGCGTACTGTTTAATCTTCGCTCTATCTATTTGTTAATTCTTAGTATTAATAATTTATGCAACGATGGTCCAGATATTTGTCTAGAGGCATGTGAGTTTGGGAGTATCGTGGAAGGTCTTCTTCCTGAAGGTCTGAATATCTATGCAACAACATCTGCAAAAGTAGAAGACAGTTGGGCAAAGTATTTGTCCTGGGGTACATTGTAGTCCTCCTCCTGAAGATGAAACCTGCCTGGGTGGTCAGTACAGTGTTGCTTGGATGGAAGACAGGTATGATTACGACTATTGTATCAAATAAGCATATTAACATGCTCAAAATCTTAAAACATTATAAGTATATTGAAGCTATAAATAAGATATCTTGGATGCAATACTTTTACCCAGGCAATTTCCATGACCTTGATGAATCCCTGTGAATGCTATGATATGAACATGGTACTATAAAATTGTGTTTTCCTATATTTTGCACTTTACCAAGCCGTTTTTTAAATATAAAAGAAATTGTTTCATGCCCTTAATAACTTTTTCTTTGTTAGAAGATTACTTTTTCTCTAATGAGTAATGTTGTAAGGTCTTTTATAGACCGGTATTTTTCCCTCTACACCCTTAAACTTTCGGTAAGATCACGTTTCAAACTTAGTTTGGAGACCTAATAAACTAATATAAACTGAATGTTATTTGATACCTTGGTTGGTTAAATACATGAAAAAAGTTGTCTGTTTTGATTGAGTCTCTGAACTGAAATTTGATGAGGTAGTGGATATGTTTCAGTTGTGTGAGATGTCTTCTTACTGCTATGCTCAGAGGTCAAAGAAAGGACTACGAATGGAAATTCAGACTGTGTTTCCTAAGCGTTGCAGTATGGTGACATAGAGGTTAGCAAGAACTACCTCTTCTTATATTTGAGTACAAATCTCGCTAATGATAATTCTACTTCCCTGGAGTAAAGCTCACAGGTGGCACCTTCAAAGGCAGTCGACCAACGTGAAGATATTAAATGAAATTGTGATTCCCATAGATGCCATTCTACATTCATTTCATGTTCCAAACAATTCAGTGGCATCCTATTTTTGATTGAAGCTGCCAAGGTTTAGGTTGGGAATGACTATTAGCTCATTCGTAATACCAGATTGCCATAAGAGGTAGATATATGATTTACACTAACCACCAGAACTTTAACAATCGAGATAAGAAATCTTTGCAAAGATTATAAAAGACCTGTTGATTGCATAAATATGGAAAAGTTGTGTGAATCCCATGGCTTTAGGTAATATTAGGGAGGGAGGGGGTATCTCTGATTTTATTTTCTACTGTAAACCTTTAATTTTGCTAATTATATTCTATCTTCTTGTCCTCCTCTTCACTGCTTTACCAGTTCCGCAAAGCTCTTGTGGGTTTTTCTAGGAAAACTGCAGCTCAGAAACAAATCCTCGAAGTAAGGTGTCACTGAAACATGAAACTTATCTGGAAGCTCTTATTTCGGATTGAAAGGGATCCAGAACGGTTTAGCAGTGTGAGACCTGTTGGGCAACCACTTGTTGATAACTGGGACTGCCTTAAAATACTTCTACCTTTTCCCTTGATTTACTTTGTTGATTTTTATTGCATAAGACCCTTTCTAACATGCACCATTTTATTCTACAACCATTGATTTGGCAAAAAAGGGCATGAACGATATAGATGGTCCACCTACAATAACAAGTAAAAAATCTAGGTGCACGGATGCTCCTCCAATTTAAGAATTGTACATGCTAGAACCCGTCTATGATTGAATCATTGCTTTTCTGTTTGGTATTAATTATCCAGTTCACATAGTTCACATAGTTACAGTATGAGATGGCAGCAGGACCTCCAGCAGCCTTTCCCCTTCCAATAAATGACGTTGAATTTGAACTATAAAGTAAAAATCAACATTTTGTTTATTGATTGAACTAAAGCTTTTGATTTCTGAGAAAGCTGTGCCTTAATTTACTTTTGATTCGGGTTAGGACTTTTGAGACACGTTGTGGATCCCTGTCTCAGTGTGGGATGAGGTCCTTTGCCATCTTCTGCGACGCTGAAATACGGAAAGAGCAAATTGCTGAGACCTCAGCACAAGCATGCGTCAGTATTCCTGCAACTCCTTCGAGTTCTCTGCGTGGCTGTTCCAGTGCATAATTCACAAAATGCCCTCCATTGAAGACCAAATATAGTTGTTGTAAACTTATGTCTCATGTACTGTACTTGGGTCATGATTTCTTGAACCAACTCTCTCTGTAAATTTGTATAAAATAGATGCTGAACCATAAGAACACTTGTAAGCCCATCCCGGGTTTTTATTTCATGGCAAGAACTAGTCATCCCATTGTGGTAATTTTTAATAGAATAAAATACATTTGATAAAATAAAGTTTAAGATATATTAATGATAACATAAAATTAACACTCAAAAGTCAAAAGCCGAGGATGTAACTGTAAAAAGCAATTTTAGATTTTGAAAGTATAGTAACATGGGAAACATTATTTGAACCTTAAAAAAAGTATTAGACATTATTGAAATTATAAGATAATTTGGTCAATATACTTTTATGTAAGAAATCTGAAAATTTTAAGTTTTATTTTGAATGTTCTAAGAAAAGTTGATTTATGAAACTGCTGGAAATCGAAACGAGAGTGAGAGTAACACATGGATGGACGGCCAGGATTTGGTCAATCCGTAGTTACTAGATTGAACTATGAATCAGGTTTAACTTTTTTTTCTATGATTCACGAAACAGCTGACATTCACAGACAGAACTGTCAAGAAACCAAATTCGTAGTTACTACTTGCCACGTTGTAGGTAACCGGTGTTGTGGTTCGGTTTAGTATAAAGAGCGAGTTAACTAACCCTGGTTAAATATCAATTCAAGGCGCGGGAATGAAATCAACTCAAGTGAGAGAAAAAAATATTAATAATATATTTTATTATGAATTTAATAATCATATATTGTTGAAGAACAAATTTTTAAATATCAACTAATTTTTGAAAAAAAAAATCAATAAATTTAACACGAGATATATCTAGCACTCCTTTTAAAATACTTTTGTATGATAATTAGTGATAAACGAAAATATAAAATGTAGGGGTCATTCAAAATAATGGATTAATTAAAAGATAATTTATATTTAATATTTTAACAAATGCATGATTAGCTAAAAAGGATTAACATTGAAATAATAATTGGAATTTGGAATGTGAGGAGTGTAGAGATTCCGTTAACGTGGTGAGAAAGAATTAACGGCGTAAGGGCATGGGTGAGCGGCTTAAGGGGGTGTGTAAGGGAAACCGTGAAAGGTTAAAGGGAGGAAAGAGGAAAGCCGTGAGATTGTTGATCTACGGTGTGGTGCAAAGGAGTTTCTGTGTGTGTACTACAAGATGTATATAACACAAACAGGTCCTTCAATGGAAACACCAACCCACACATACACACACACAAACCATTTCGTTTTATCACAACATCAACCTGCTTCCTCTTCAACCCCTTCTTCTCTTCTCTTCCTTCATCTCTCTCTCACGCTTCCTCTCCAATTCATGAAACTAATTCACCTAACCCAAACTTTCATCTTCAGGATCTGACACCTTTTCAACATACAATGAGGTTTGCCATATAGACACCCTCAATATCTCTTTCTTCGTCTTTTCTTCCTCCTTTTGCCCACCCAGACGACCAAACTTGTTTTAATCTCGAATCCTTTTTTCTTCTCCCAACCTTTTGGCTCATTTATGTTTTCAGATGCATGTTACAGGAGTATTTCCATGAGTTTGTCCGAATTCCGTTTTAAATTTTCAACTGAAATCTGTTCTGGAGATTTCCTTTGATCATTGCGATTCATAAGTTGCAGAAGATTTTCCAGTTTTGAAGGTTGGGAAATAAGACCAGAGTTTTTTTTTGCCCTGTTTCGTTCCTCTGTTCCTTCGTTTGGTATCTGTTCTAAGTTATTCCTGAATCTCTTTTGGCCTCCGCAGATACATTTCTCCTGAGAAAAAAGGGGTTTTGAAGCTCTGAACTTTCTGCTAGTCCTGTAATTACAGGGACGATCGTTGCTTGCTTGGGTGTAAAGCCTGAGTTTATATCCATCGTCGCTGATAGAAGCTCTGAAATGCCATTATTACTTCAATTTTCAACATAGATTTACATTTTCCATAGCTTCAGAACTGAAATCCCGACACTTTTCCTACAGCCATAAACGAAGTTCTGGACGGACCTGATTTAGGTGAGGGAAACTAATGTACTTAATCAAAATTAGAACTGAATAAATTGATTCTGATCGCAACCTTGCAGTCTTGGCCGCAACAGTTAATTCAGTTTTGATGTTTATATTTTCTTGCTATTGTTCTCTGATTTCTCTGTTCTTCATAATTTCCTGCAGGAAAACGAAAAATCCCCTTGGTTTCAGAAGGAATTGATTGCTGTTCCAGTGTTAATTTTGGAAGGTACCCATCCAGTTTTTCTGGATCTCTTTGGCCTAACTCGTGTTTTTGGTGCTCTTCTTAATCTCAACCGCTCACAATACAATCCCAGTGTCGCTTTGAAAAGATGAGGCATTGAGCAGAACCGCCCAAGACCAGTTGAATTGAATCTATTCATGCCTCGTTTTCACATTGTCTTAGCTGTCTGTTATGTAAAAATACTGAATTTGAACCTCCTTTTTTCCATATGCACAGAACATTTCCACTGTCTTCGGTTCCTCACCCCCTTGTTGTTGTCATCGTCCATTTTTGTCTTGACCCAGATATAGAAGATGCGCACAGTGCACAGTTTTTTTTTTTTTTCGAAATCCATGAACCATTCGATGCTCAAATCCTGTTAAACAGTGTAATAACCTCAGTCAATTGGGATGTGGAAGAGAGAGATGCTGTCTGTGTCCCTTGTTGTTCAGAAAGAACACAAATCCAATTTCAATTTAAAAATGTAGCAATTTGAATAATTAAATCTTAACTCTAGTTATTTTTATTGTATTTAGTAGTTAAATTATGGTGATTATGATGATGATGGCAGGGAGTGCTGAAGAGATGGAGAAAGAGTCAAATATTCGAAGCCATAACATGATGTCTGGTGCTAGAGATAAAAGCGGAGGAGATGGGTCGTTGCTGTTGAGGGCGAGTTCCGATGGTGCTAGACAAGGAACGACGTCGGATTTGGTGTTGCAGTGGGGGAATCGGAAGCGGTTAAGGTGCATGAAGGTCCAGGTTAAGGACGATTCTTCAGGCCCGGTTCAGAGGACAACGGTTCGGGTGGATCGCCGGGTCGTTAGAACCGATAAGGATTCTTTAAATAAGCCCACCTTCGGTGGCAATAATAACACCCTTGGAGTTGGACACACTCATAATAATAACAATAACAATCATCATCATAATCACAGTAACGGGTATCCAAATCTCCGTCAACGTCCTTCTTCGCCGCAACCACGAATTCTCAGGTAACGCTCTTTTCATTCACTTTGTTACTTTTTCTTTCTTTCCCCATGGATGATAAATGATTATGATTTAATCTCTTTTTTTAAAAAAAAAAAAATCTGATTGAGGGACACTGAAACGAGATCTGAGAATAGGGCAATTTGGCAAAATTCCGGATTTTATACCGAAAAGAGGGAAAATTCCAGATTTGTGTGTTGCGTTTCATGAAGTTTAAAATCGTTCCTTAAAATATAAATTTGTTTAATCATTTTCTTTTCTTTTATTTGGTTGAGTGTGAATCCATCCATACTTATCTCGAGGGCAAGGATGGTGTTGGTGGCGCACTGCCGCGTGGGCCAGTGTTTTGTTTTGATCTGTTTTATTTTGTTTATTAAATAAAATAAATAAAATAAAAAAGTTAGGGTTTGGGTTGCGGTGGGTGGTGGTGGTGGTGTAGATGGTTATAGAGTTGAGCGTGGATATGGTTTGGAAGGAAGCAGCACATGGGTATGAGTGAAAAATATCTGAGGAACTGGTTGGAAGTGAATTGGGGTGCGATGGTTTCTTGGTACACTAGAAACAAAAGTAGGAGGGAAAAAGCACAGCGTGGGAATGGGCATGAGTGTAGTGGGAAGTAGTGGGGTGGGGCATATGTGTGGAACTATCGATCCTCTTATTAGACAGTGGTTTTGAAATTGTTTTAGAGGCATGTCTGCCACGAAATTTCCTTGGGGGCCGGCTATATGCCATGGAGGCAACTTCTAAATCACATTTGTCACCCAAAGAATCTTAAGCCTCAAACGTTACTGCAACTAATTTTAAAATTAAAAATTTAAAATTTGGGCCACTACTCAAATTATTATTATTATTATTATTATTTTAATTCATCTGGGCTGAATACACAAAGGCTTATTATATTCTGTCGACTCTCCACTTGGTCAGGTCCTTGAAGTCTCATCCAAATTAAAGAATGAAGAGGAACTCACGGTAAGTGCGTGAGATCCCCTTCTTTACTTCATTTTTTATTTGGAGATATCGTCATCACTAAGCTAAGATCTCATCCTCTAATGTCTGCCTCACAAATAGATATTAGGGTATTCATATCTGGTTCTGAATTTGGATTAACGCCATGCTATTAGGCACACAAAACACGAATATAGTTTGGACGATGATTCTTGCTTAATCAGTTGGAAAATTGGGAGAGTTTCATTTTTAAATCAAAATAGTTTGTGTCTATTACTTTACATTTTAACTGGGAATCATGGGTAGCAACGGGTAATTTTACAATTTGGATTAAAATCAGGTTAATGATCCAAACCTTGCTGCTTTGCTTCTGACGTCGATCGGAAGGTTTGAGATTTCTGAAGAGGTTTAGGTTGGTGTGTTTGATACTTTGCCGATGGCATTTTCTTTTCTAGATCTAGTTTTTATATAGTTGGTGAGTTTTCCATCTGTGGAATAAACCTAGAAGATTTGAAGATATTTATGTTTACTTTTTCAAATCTCAGTCCGGTATTTTATTTAGTGTGAGATCTGATTATATAAAAAAGAAGAAATTGTTGAATAAAAAGAAAAGTAATGAAGGAGGGTTGTGCGTGGTAGGAGATAGGATTACGATTAGGATTAGACGATGAGAGGGGGCATTTGCAGGTGGTGGATCTACATCTAGGGGGCGGAAGCAGGAGCTGATAATTACATGGATTAGTAGCAGACAGACTTTGTTGGAACCATGGAATGGACGGTTTCCTTCCACGTGTTAACCAAATGTCCTTTTTCATTTCGGCCGTCGGATTGAAGGGACCAGGTCGCAGATCCGTCCCGTATCCTTCATCAATCCAACACGTAGCAATCTTCATCTTCGTCCCCCAATATTAAAGCTCTCTTAATCCAACGGCTCCAAACAAGCCGTGGAACCAGCTGTGCCCGTTATAGGGAATCACACACACTTTCTTTCTCTCTTAGGCTAGGCCCCTCGAGGCTCAACTCAAATATCCAATTCTCATCTCATCAACCAAAATAAATTAACTACCCAACTCTCCTTCGAACCAAAATACAAATACAGAGCCCCGCAAAGAGCCAAAAACCACCCCCTTTTTTACGCTAAAAAATCCGTCTATATAGATTCCAGCCTCTCCCACCCTTGGATCTAGATCAATCCCCCAAGGTTAATTCCGTAAACTCACCACTCCCTAGTTACTTTTCATACATAATATAATATAATAATAATAATATATATTTGTATATATGTTTATTAACTCTAAAATAACCTCTGAAATGCATCTTCGTTTGCCCTATTTATTATGTCGTCTTATATGATGTGATTCACGTTCTTACGATTAAGAAAAAAAACACATAGGATAATTACATGTGGGTTGTGGTTGCGTTTTAAATTTTTGGGTTGTAATTTAGGAACTCAGAAGGTTCAAGTGCCATGAGAGGAGGACAAAGCAACGGGGGCGTTAGGGGAATTGCTTCACCGGACAGGGGTGCGCACGATAAGAGGGGGACCCATAACAACCACCTTAATGACAACAAGTCCGCAGCCTCATCGGATACTGCGCACGATAGCAAGAAGGGAGGGTCGCCCTCCGGCAGCGGAGACGTGGCTCCGCCCGTGTGGCCACCGAAGTTCGTGATTGCCTTGACCAACAAGGAGAAGGAAGAAGATTTTCTCGCCATTAAGGGCTCAAAGCTGCCTCAGAGACCCAAGAAGAGAGCTAAATTCATTCAACGCACCCTCAATGTAAGCCTCACTTCCCCTTTTCTGCTTTTTCATTCTTTTCTTCAACTTAATTATTATTAGTATTATTATTATTATTATTACTCATCACATCAACATGATCTTTTCTTTATGTCCAATATCTTAAATCATAGCAGCTCCCTTCAATTTATGCTCTACCAGTAGATTTATGCAATGACAATAGTAAAAACAAATCTCAATGAAATTTAGGATTTGGATGAAGCACTGTGTATCAGAGGTTCTATAACCTGTTTTGGTACTCACTCAACAAGAAAGATGTTCTAATTATTTTGCTGCAAAAAAATTTGTGTAAGGACTTAATAACAATATTATAGTGGGTGTGAAACTAACTAAACCATATTTTAATTTTTTAAAGAATATTATTATTTCTATAAAACTTAACCCTCAGAAAATTTGACTGATAACTTTTAATAGGATTATTTATTTATTAAAAAGTTGAATTCTGAAACAGATTTATTTGTACCATATTCTAATTTTAGTAGGTGATTTGTGGTGGTATTCTTTTAGGTGAGTGCATTTTTTTTCCTTTGGTATTTTACTTTTCTCTTTTCTCCGGAAAAGCCATACATGGTTGGCAGCTGTGGAGTGCCTTACACGCGTCAAAGGGAGCTTGGTTGACACCGAATAGTTAGTCCCCAAAATAATTAAGTAGTCTAACGTCACCACCAGCTGTACCTGACCATCACTATTTTTATGTGAGACAATTAATTCCTTAATTTATTACAAATAATAACATTTAATCATATCTATTTATGTGTTTTATTACTTATTTTTCATTATTACTCATTAGAAGTGTCTACATATAAAGATTAGTCTGGTACTCCACATGCTCACTTAAGAAGAAGCCTTTAACAAATTATAGGAAAATAATAATAGAAAAAGGAGAAAGTAAATAGTTTTCTCGAATTTGATGTCCTTACCTACCCGGATTTAGTAGAATAATCTGTGTGCAACAGTACTTACATTTTTAAAAACAAAAATGTCGCTTCTTGTGTCCTACTTGGCTCTTTTTAATTCTTGCCGGTACCTGGTATTGAAAATTTAATTGTTTAATCAAAAATAAAACTATGATCTTAATCAGTTGTTTTACTCTTTAATCAAGAGTAAAACTATGTTATTTTATTATTATCAGAACATGACAAAGGATTATTATCTAATCAAGACCAATAAACAAATTAATTAAAAGACTTAATAAATAAACAAGAGAGTATGAGCGACCATACTGGATTACATCCTCTGATTGGAATGAGTGGTGCCAGTTGTAGTGGATGGTGGGATGGGAATAGTCAGTCACACAGACTTGTCAACAAAAAACCAAAACTCCTCTGAACTAGAGGACAAATTCATAAACCCGTCTATCTCTCTTTACCTGGAAACACTGGAAGAAATTCTTGTGTCTTCTCTCATTCTCTCACCTAACCAAAATATTACTCATGGTACAAAAATAGTTGTAAAAAATAAATTTATACCCTTATGGGATAATATACTATTTATATCATTCTCATTCTTGTTTTAGAATTTGTTTGTTTCTTATAAACCATCAAGTTTTTTTAATGATAAGAATATGTGTCACATCTCATTTTATACACTTTTTTCCTTCTTGTCAGAACTGGCAAATTATTTTTGAACTTTCTTATGTTTTTAGGTTTCAGTCTATTGTGATTATGATATTATAATTTTCTACAATGTGCATTCCAGTTCAAGTCTTTTTTTTTTTTTTTTTTTTTTTTTTTTTTTTTTTTAATTCCCTTTTTTTCTTGCATCATTATCGTTATGAACTTTGAGGAAGTAGAGATGAAAATGCAATTGTTTTATTCTCTTATTTTTTTATCCTGTATCTTTGTAAACTTCAATAAAAGTAAAGATAGAATGCATTTATCTATTACTTTAATGTTTGGCATTCTTGGTAGTGAACTTTTGTTTGACATTTTCATACATAAATTAAAAAAACAACCGAAAATTTAACGAGAATGAGGTGTATAATTGTTTTTTTGACAACTATCTATCTACCATACTCATTTTTTTCTATTGTTGATTGATTTTTTTCTGTCTTATTGAAATTCCAGATATTGGAATGTGTGATCTGTGTTCTGAATATTCTTTGATTTGTTTGACAGCTAGTGAGTCCTGGTGCATGGTTGTGTGATCTTACCTTGGAGCGATATGAGGTTAGGGAGAAGAAAATATCCAAAAAGGTAAATGAAATGGAAGTAAGAGGAAGATCCTCATTTCTGCAATTATGAGAAGACTTTATTTTTGTGGCACATAAAGAAATATAATTTATTTTGATGCAGAGACCAAGAGGTTTGAAAGCAATGGGAAACATGGAGTCTGACTCTGAGTAGAGAGAGAGAGAGAAGTGAATGAGGCTATGAACTTTGAAAAGTGAAGGTGCTAAGCTTTATGTTTAGTAACGATGTAGGAAATGCATGGATTTTGTGAAGCATGGCATGGCATCACAGTTAGGTGCCAACTCATCGAAATAGAAATATTAAATATTATAGCTTTGCCAATGCTTAGCTTAATCTCCTTGCTTTCATCATTTCATTTTCCTACTCTGGAAAACTGCTTTGGAATTGCAAATGTCTAGCTGCCAATTTTACAGTCAAGGAGGGACATTTTCACTAACCCTGTGTCTCAACTCTCTTACAACATTTTCTGTTTTATTCATTTTATCATACAATTTCTCATTTCCTCTCAATTTTTATAATAATTTTAACTTAAAATAATATCACTCTTTTAGCAATCAGTTCTCATACACTTTTACCAGACCTGAGGAAAAGTGGCATGATCAGAGTGATTCATACTATAAATACTGGTTCAAGGAAAGTCTTGCATGTAGATGCAGATGAACGAGTCAGCTTACCATATTTTGAACTCCTTGCCATTTTTCTGTGGATAATGTGTTGGGTATGTCCTGACCCACTTTTAAATATATGGTGAAAAATATAATTCAACTCATTTTTAAATGATTATGAATAAGAAATTAAATTTATTATTATAAATTAATATAGAATATTAAAAGTTTGAAATATTGAATTTTAAATTCAATAAAAACAAAATTTTATGCCATTATTCTTATCTATCCAAAAAATGATCTGTTTTACTGGTTACTCCAGCTCATTAAAAGCATCTTTTTGGTGGGACAAAGCAGTCAGTGGGTTAATAACTTTTCCATCTCCCAATTTGGCTTAAAAAAAAGTAGGAAATGGTATTTTTACTTTTCTTTGTAAACTTTCTATTTAGAATTTTATTCTTTAATAATCTTTGTCTTTTTTTTCTATCTTTTTATTATTTTTTTAATACAAACACCCTTTCTACTATGTTACTATCAGCAAACATATTTAAAAATGAGAATCTTCTGGAGGACGGTGATAATTTCCTTTGTTGAACTGATGTTCTTATTTTTACAACATCTTATTAAGTGAATGATTCTTGATCTTTTTATCTATGTCAAAGGAATTTGTTTGGCCTCAGCTATGATGATGTTGTCTTTGTTTCTTTTTAAATTTTAGTTTTCAAACTTGTTTCAGTTTTCTTTATTTTAAACCGTGGTTGTTATCTATCTTTGACCTAATCAAAATCTCAAAAATTCTCCTAGACCAATACAATGTAAAAGCAATTGCTTTTAACAAGCAACGTTGCAATGAAGTTTGGATTCAATCAAGGTATGACACATTAAGAAGTGAAAATAGTTTTTGTTAAAAAAAAAAAAATCGTGTATACAATTTTTTTTTAATTAGGTGTCTTGAAAGTTTTAAAATCCTAGATTCCAGTTCATTTTTCCAAGCTGAATCTAAATACAAATCCTCGTGGTTTCGCCAACTTTCTTTGTACTTTGCAACTCATGTATCAGAATTTATATTCCAAGTCATTTAGTTTCCTACCATTATTCTTCCTCTATTTTCTTTCTTTCAAGTTGCATTTCAGGTATTTTATTTAATTTTCAAATTGGTATTTTATCTATGTGTAAAAATTATAAACTAAAATAGGAATAAATTTTGAAACAAAATATATCATTCTAACTTCGGAATTAATATTGAGGAATTAAAAATGGTTTCAAAAAGCTCCCAGATTTTAGTGTTATATATATTTTTGAAAACTCTAGAGAATAAAATAATTTTATTAAATTTGGATAATCAAATCCAAATTTATTATAAACTAAAAATATAATTAAATCTAATTTTAATTTATATGTTGAGACTGTATTTTAACTCTCCGTGGAAAGGACGGTGATTTGCTAAACTTGAATTTTGATTTGTTCTAAAATTCATTAGAATTATTTAAAAAAAAACTAGATATAATATCATAATTATTTTTTTCTTTTTTCAATCAAAATTAGAGTTTATTTTCTATAATATGTATAATAGAAAATTATTAAATGTAATTCAATATTATCAAAACAGAAATCTAAGTATGATTGATGAACATCACAAATATTACTTTACATAAAAAATTTCTCTTTAAAAAAAGTATGAACACAATATACAGACTTCTCACTTTTTCACCAAAACATATTACTAACAATTAAACAGAAATTCGAAATTTTAATAATATTACTTAAAAAGGTATCAATATTATGCCATTTTTGTTTGAAATTTAATTTATGTGTACACAAGTAAAGCCAGAATAAATTCTCAGTAAAAATTATTATACCATATTCTCTTATATTCTTGTCACCACAAACTTATACTCTGTTCTCTTGCCACCACAAAAGTCCATTACAAGTTTTGTCAAAATTCTTCTATCAATCTTCCATGAAATGCACACAAAATAAGTATCTTCCTTTTTAAAATTTGAACAAACTTTATTTTATAAACTGTATTTGTAAAGCAATCTCTCTTTACCTCTGTTTGTGGGAAAACTTAATTATCAAACCCAATTAAAATTCAAAATGTATAATTACTCTGTAATTTTTTTTTTAACTTAGCTGAAAGACTTCCAAATTGAAACCCAAACTTAGCCTAATAGTCAGTGTTTAAGTATAATTTTTTTTTTCTATCTTCTCTTAATATTCTATATTGCCAAAGTCATTATCAAAATTAAAGAATGGTCTTTAAGCTATCCATAAATCATTCAAATAGCCTGAATTCAGAAAAAAAAAAAAAAAATAATAACAAAACAAAAAAAAAAAAAAAAAAAAAAAAAAAAAAAAAAAACAAAAAAAAAAAAAAAAAAAAAAAAAAAAAAAAA
>Ga0209489_101572_pt1 | contig 47073 bp, 25 predicted proteins | sample SiratrowhiteBW_FD_187527 | JGI IMG/M metagenome (GOLD analysis project Ga0209489, IMG submission 187527) | Root nodule microbial communities of legume samples collected from California, USA - Siratro white BW (SPAdes) (version 2) | ecosystem: Host-associated > Plants > Roots > Nodule | place... | reverse complement strand
CCAAAAGAGCATTTGGAGAGTTTGGCAAATAAGGAATGTCTTTGCATGGTGCTTAAGACCAAAGAAAGGTGCTGGATATGTGCATTCCATGTTGTACTGTAGATTAAAATGTCATCAAAGAAAACAAAGACAAATTTGCGTAAAAATTCAGCAAAAACTGAATTCATTAGGGCTTGAAAAGTGGTAGGTGCATTACTCAATCCAAAGGGCATTACTAGCCATTCATACAACCCTTGGTGAGTGCGAAAAGCTGTCTTATAGCGATCCTCCGGAGAAACAAGAATCTGATGATACCCTAAACGTAAATCCAACTTTGAGAAATATTGTGCTCCAAACAATTCATCAAGTAATTCATCCACTGTGGGCATAGGAAAAGAATCCTTAATAGTGACTGCATTAAGGGCCCTATAATCGGTGCAAAAACGTCATATTCCATCTTTCTTTTTCACAAGTAGCACGGGTGAGGAGAATGGACTTGAACTAGGTTGTATGATACCCTCTGATAACATTTCAGCAATAATTTGTTCAATCTCAGTTTTCTGACTGTGAGGATAACGATAAGGTCGAACTTTCACAGGAGCGCTGCCAGGCATCAATGGGATGGTATGGTCATGAGACGGTATTGGTGGTAATCCATGAGGCTTCTCAAAAACATTTTTGTATTGTTGTATAATCATAGCCAATTCAGGCTCCATGGATGTCGGTAATTCCAACAAATGGTGGGCTGGCACTTCAGGTGTTTGAATTTGAATGACATATAATTCCGATATTGAGTCCGTGGCTTGTAAACGTATGAGTTGATGGAACTGAGCTAGGCTAGGTAGATTTGAGGTTTCTCCATGTAAAGTGATAAGTTCTCCATTGATGTAAAAAGTGAGAAAGTGTTCTTTATAATTCACTAAATGAGTATCCAAAGTTGCCAACCATTGACTTCCAAGAACCAATTCAGCTGCAGCAATAGGTAGAACATAGGCTGAAATATACAAAGAATGCCCCTGGATTTGGACTGGGATATTCTGGACTTTACCTTCACATTCCAATTGCTCTCCATTGCCCACCAACACTTTTAATCGCTGGGTCTGATAGATGGGTAGGTGTAGAAATTTAGCCACTCTAGGTTAGATGAAATTATCAGAACTCCCTCCATCAATAAGGATTTGAATTTTATGGCCCTGGATAAATCCTGTGAATCTAATTGTGCCTCTCACTGTGGTACTTTTCATGGCATTGTATGATAAACGAGGTGTCTGATCAAATTCCTCAGACTGATTTTGGACAATCTGTTGGCCCTGTACATTTGGGTCTGGCTCTGGGGGTATTTCATCCTCACATTGGAATAAGAAATAATGTTTATTAGCACACTGATGATTAGGGGAATACTTCTCATCACAAGTAAAACAAATCCCCTTTTCTCGACGGAATTGAATGTCAGCTGGGGTTAACCGCTTCAAGTTGTTGGGTTTTGGTGGTGTGGGAAGTAATGGTAGTGGTTTTGTGTTTATAGGTGGGTTTGTGTTTGCTGTTAATGAAAGTTTAGAAGTATTTTATGTTAGTGATTTGGCTGGGAAGTAAGAAAATTTGTGTTTAGAAGCTAGGGATGATGGGTAAAATTTTTCCTCAAAGAGTTTAGCAAATGACACAGCCTGGAGTAATGAGTGAGAGGCTTGGGATATCACTTCCCGATTCAATTCAGGTATTAATCCACCAATAAAACAATCAAGCAATACAAAATCATCTAACCCATATGATTGATTAGCTAATTCAGTGAAGGAGACATAATAGTATGCCACTGTGGAAGATTGCTTTAGCTTGAACAGATCTGAACGGGGATTATCAAATTGAGATGGGCCAAATTGGATTTGAATGGCAGTGGAGAATGATAGCCAATCAGGTACTTGGTGTGTTTTTTCTAGTAGTTGAAACCATGGTAAGACTTTTCCTTCAAAATGAATAGAAGCAACTGCCACTTTCTGCTCATCAGGAGTGTTGTATAATGTGAAAAACTTTTCAGCCTTGTACAACCAAGTCATTGCGTCATCACTAGTGAACTGTGGAAGATCCAGCTTCATAGAGCGAGGATGGGAAACAATGGAAGTGGAAGGATGTACTAGAGAGTCGTTCTGAGATTTTAGGAATAGCTGCTGCAACTCCAGCAAATGTTGATCAATCTTCTCAAATCGTTGATCCATTTGCATAAATCGTTCTTGATGTAAACCCAGAGTTTCCGAAATGCGTTTCAGTTCTCCTTGTATCTCTTTCATTCTTGTGTTGTCAGCCATAAGTATTCAGTTCTCCTTGTATCTCTTTCATTCTTGTGTTGTCAGCCATAAGTAACTCGATGAAAGCACCAATATCACCAATGATACGATCTGAAAATGAGAATCACCAATAAGCAATAATGCTGGAAGAAATTGGAATAACATATGAGAGAAAGAAGAACTCAATAATAGAAGAGAGGAGAACTACTCACATTTCACACACTATCTCTTCTCCTACCCTTCAGCATGTATAATTCTCTAGCCACTTGGGCCGTTGGCCCATTCTAGTGCTCCTCTTCACCTTTTCCATGGTTTGTAAATTTTTATTTTTGGGCCCCATTATTTTATTATTTGTATCATTATAGTATTTAAAAATTGGTTAGTGATTATTCTAAAGTTTAAGATATGTTTAAATTTGTGCAACTTGTTCCCATTTCCAACACTTTGATTTTCAAGCCGCCTCTCAAAACACTTCTAGAACTTTATGAAATTGCGGAATTTTTTAATAATAAACAATATATAATAGTGATATCTATCTATCTATATATATATATATGTTTTGAATTAGTTCTTTCATTTTCAATCTTTACAAAATATATATAAAATGAAAATTAGACCCAACTGTAAAAGAAATAGCTCGCATAACTTACAACTTTTTATTGGAGAGCACTTAGAATCTTTTTTTTTTTCAAGTTTAGAAACACCATTTTTCGATTAGTTAATATGTTAAAGGCACTACAAGATTTCAAGGAAAACTAATTTCAAGTTCGTATAACTAAGGCAAATAAGAAAAATTACTAAGATTTAGAATGTTAAATAAATTTGAAGATTTTGTGACAAGGGTTTAAGAAAAAATTATATTTTTTATCAATTAACAAGTACACTTTAAAATATATATATATATATATATATATATATATATATATATATATATATATATATATATATATATATTTGTAATAGAATGTTTTTTCTTAATCATAAATAAGAAATATATAACCATAACAACATATATAAGCTATGGAATCGAATCCTGAGTCACAGTCTAAATTACCTATCATATATTTATTATCTTTTTGATGATATTTGCTGGTCCCAAATCATAAATATTTCTTATAAGCATAGATAAATTAAAAATTTATTTTTAAAAACTTTTATAAATATATTTTTTTAGACTCTTTTATAAGTACATACTATAGTCTAAGGGTCTTTTTGGTATAAAAATCCATTACATAATGTCCATATTTTCTATAATTGTAACATATAGCATTGGACTATTAGAATGATCACCTCTTTCAAGATAGAGGCCTGGTCCACATCAACTTTGTTGATTTCTTTGTCCTCTCTCCTCATTGAGGTGTTCATTGCTACGATCTTCATGTCCTTAGTTGTGTATGACCTCCATGTCCTCATTTGTGTTGCACATACATCGCCCTATCTTTGTTTGTAAGACTTTCTCCATGATATCTTGTTTCTTTCTTTTTCTCAACTGTTCACCCGTTTCTTCAAGAGAAATTCCAAGATCATATATGGTCACTTCTTCTACATTTTTTGACTCCTCGTTTGTACATATAATATTTTCAAAGTCATTTGTCAACGATCCAAGAATTTTCTCCACAACCCTTGCTTCTATGAGGGTTTTTCCAACCCTTGCCTCTATGAGAGTTTTTCCATTGTGCTTGAGTTGATTGGCTACTGCTTGCACACGAGTAATGTAACTAGATACATCCTCTAAATCCTTCATCTTCATGGCCTCCAACTCATCTCGTAGAGTTCAAAGACGCACGTGCTTAACTCGGTTGACACCCTTGAACACTTTTTCCAAGATATCCATTTGATGCACTGGCAATTTTCTAAAAGATGGATTCGTCAACAATCCTATACAATATGTACAAAGTTGTCTTATCTTTCGATCTTGTCTTTTTTAAGAATTTGGTTTGGTCTACAGAATATCGCATGGTATTTTCTGGTTCTTCAAAACCTTCTTGCATTATCTCCCAAGTATCTTGAGATCCAAGAAAGACTTTCATCTGGATGCAACAATTGTCATAATTTGTCGTCTTTGTCAGTGGACAGTGACAAATTATTGGTCACACTTGCCATAGCTATATTGAAGAGAGGACAACAAACTCTTATACTCTTTTTAAAAGATGTATCTGTATTCTTATGCTCTTTTGCTTTATTTTTCATAAAATATGAATTACAATATAATATGAGACTAGACTCTTCATATTCATCTCTCTACTCATAACAACTATTATGTTATAATTAATATTATAGCTAACATTGAAAACACAAAATTAAAAATAATAATCATTAACCATCCAAATTTCTACTAAACAAAATTGTATACCCCCAATTATTTTAGTTTAACGCTACCATCAAACATCCCTTTAATTTTTTTAATTTATTTAATGCCGTTAAAGAAAAAACAGTGGTAACAGAAATGCCTCCGTCTATCCTAAGAATGGTTATTAGCTAGGCATCCATTAGCTGGTGGCTGAACTTTTTCAACATATGACTTTGGAGAGTTTGATGGTAGGTGGGACTAGGCATGCTTGTAGTGCATTGATGGTATCACGACCCTATAAATTTTGGTTGGTGCAGAGTTGGAATTGAAAGAGGGGAAGTAAATTAAAGGAAGACACAGTCACAAGTGCAGATTGGTAAAGAATGTGGAACTGATCTTCTATGAACAGGACAAAGGGTGTTTGAAATGTAGTCACCTAAGACTGAGTAAGTAAGCATTTATATGTATCCAATGGTGATGGCTATGACATACCAAGTACTTGTATATGAAGCTACCTAGAACTAATTGGAGGTGAATCTTCAAATTGTTTAGGAAAATGTCAATGTAGCCTTTTAATACAGTGAAAATATACTTATAGAGAAAACTCACCTCCTTAATGTAGTGATGCTGTCCAAATATTTGTTTTTCTAGATGAAGTACTGTTCCTCTCATGCTCCATGGCACAATACACGTAATAAAAAAAAATTATAATGCTATCGTTATATTATATTTTAAAAGTTTAAAGAAACATTAATATATACGATAAATTATAATTTGATGAATAAACTAAAAAAATAACTTAAAGTATTAAAGGAAATATCTTAAATTAGATAAGTATTATATAATTGTATAAATAGAATTAAAGTTGATATAAAAAAAATGTTAACTTAAAAAATATTAAAAAAACATATATTAACATCGATTTAATTAATTTTAACATAAATAAATATAAAAATAAGTAAAATTTTATCTGACTCTAATTTAAATATATATAAATAATAAAATTAAAATTAATCTAATTATTATTAATTTTATTTACTTTAATAATTATATAATTTTATCTACAGAATTGAAAGGATCCAATATAATTCTAAAGTTGTGGCTTTTCTTAGTGGACCCATGCTCTTCTTTTTACACTCCTTAAATATATTTGATAGATAAAATATGATATGGGATGACTAATAAAAAGATGTTTTTGAATAAAGTAGATTAGAGGTAATTTAAGGACAAAATTATAATCAAACTTTGATTTTCAAAATGAATAATAAATTGAATATGATAATTCACCTTGTTGATGTTATATCTTAAACATATTTTCAATTATACATTTCAAAATTATGTTAATGCCTTCTAAAATATCATTTGAAAATAGTAATAATTTTTCTGAAATTATATAAATAAAAGTTATATGTAAAACAAGAATGATTCATATAACTCTATACAAGAATTATGAAATAAAATAGAAAGTATTTTTAAATGATAATTTTGAAATGGCTTAAAAACATCTGGGATGCTTATTTTGAAACTGTGTAAATAAATATTATTTACATAATTTTAGATAGGAAATTCTGAAAATAAAACATGTTTTCTATTTTATGATCTATTATGATATTTTAGTATCATATAACCCAAACCCTTTTCTTTAATACATAGTCATTCCAAAAGTGATAAATTTTGGAATTTTAAAAATATAGATGAAACAAACCTAAATTGTTTGAATTATTATTGACCAATGGATTTTGCTTATTGAGGGTGAAGTGCTTGTTGAAAGGTTGGCCTAATATAAACTACACCTCTTTGTGCCTACTTTGCTTCAAAACCAAAGAAAGTGTGTAGAGTTGAGGAGAAACCAGACAAGATGAGTAGCATGCGTGCAAAATTCTTGGTCACAATTTTCTACATCTTCTTGGTGTCTCTTCCTGTGCACATGTCACCACATAAAAGTCTTAGAAGTAGTAGCAGTGGCCACAGGAGCAAAGTACTAGTGGTGGCTCAACCAAAGGTTGCAACCAAAACAACACCACCACATGTCAAAAATCTACTACCATTCAAGCAGTTCCAGCTCCAACTCCAACTCTCCTTGTGTTTGCAGACCAAAAACTTCAAGTGGTGTACCCAATAATCCAAAAGTTCAAGTCTTCCATCACCTCAGATCCTCTGGGAGTGAACAACACTTGGGTAGGATCAGACATATGCAGCTACAAAGGCTTCTGCTGTGACACTCCACCTGACAACAGTTCTGCCACTGCTTTGGCCTCTATAGACTTCAATGGTTTCCAACTTGCTGCTTCCACCCTTGATGGCTTCATTGATATTGCTCTCTTCCATGCAAATTCCAACAATTTTGGTGGCACCATCTCACCCCAAATAGCCAAAATCCCTTACCTCTATGAGCTTTTTTTTTAGCAACAATGAATTATCTGGTCCATTTCCCACTGCTGTTCTAGGCATGACTACTTTAACATTCTTGGACTTAAGGTTCAATCTCTTCTCTGGGCCAGTGCCACCACAGATATTCACACAGAACCTCCAAGTCCTTTTCATAAACAACAACATCTTCACTCAAGGGTTGCCAGATAACTTAGCCACCACTCAAATTAGCAAACAACAAGTTCATGGGTCCAATCCCAAGAAGTCTTCCAAAGGCTTTGGCCACTCTGACTGAAGTAATGTTACTTAACAACCAGTTAACAGGTTGTTTGCCTTATGAGATTGGTTTTCTTGAAGAGGCCACAGTTTTTGATGCTGGAAACAACCAACTGACAGGCCCTTTGCCTTTATCTTTGAGCTGTCTTGAGAAGGTGGAGGTGCTCAATTTGGGTGGTAATCTTTTATATGGCATGGTGCCAGAAGTGGTGTGTGCAGGGTTGGTGAATTTGGTCAACTTTTCATTATCAGATAACTATTTCACACGTGTGGGGCCACTGTGTAGGATTCTGATTCAGAGAGGGGTTCTTGATGTTAGGAACAATTGTATTCCTGATCTTCCGTTTCAGAGATCATTGATTGAGTGTGCCAAGTTCTTTGCAACACCAAGGATGTGTCCTTTCATGTGGTTTTATAGTCTCATTGTAAGCTTCCTTTTCCAAATCCCATTCCTAATATGCTTAAGGGTTGCAATTTTTATTTTGTTTTCCTTTCTTTACCTTCCTGTGTAATTTTAACTCAACTTTGTGATGCTACATCCATGTTCAAATAATTTCTGGGTTCCAAATTTCAAGTCAATGTTTGCACCTGATACATTATTACTTCCAAGTCACAGAAATTTGTATGACACTCATTTTGGTTACACTAAGCAACAGTAAATTTAGTTCTGTATTTCAGCTCAAATTAGTTTCTAATCTCAATGCATTTAATCAATTTAGTATAAACTTTACTTCTGATTTTAAATTTAGTCAAGAACTAAATTGATTGATTTTATTTTATACCATGCCATCTTCACCATACCTTAGAGCATGCGGAAGTTCAATAGTCCCAGTGAGAGATCAGTTTAAGTGACCCAATGAAGGTTTTTTTTTATTTTGGTGTACTTTTCAATTTTAATTTCCAAAATGAATAGAAAAAAATTTATTTATTAAAATGGGTAAATTCTGCCAAGGCATAATTTCAAACTGGTCAAAATAAAAGTGACATGCTGGTGATTTGAATTAATGACATTAATTAAAATCATTTTTCTTTCTGCAATCATTTTTTAATTATTTGATGTTATGATTGTTAGGTTTAACAATTAATAAAAATAATAATAATCATTATATAATAATAATTAACAAATAATTTTTTAATTATTTAGCACTATGTTTGTTACTTTAACAATTAAAAAAATTAATAATAATAATTAACAAAATTGTAATAAAAAAATTAAGACATACAAATTTATTTTAAATTAAAACAAAATAACATAATGATAATAATAATAAGAATAATTCATATGAATTTAATAATAATAATAATAATTATTATTAAATTAAAATAAAATAACATAATGATAATAATTAATAATAAGTGAATTCAAAATAATTATTATTATTTTTTAAATTAAATTTGTATGAAATTATTCTTATTATTATTATTTAAATTAAATTCATATGAATTTAATTAAAATTATTCTTATTATTATTATTATTATTATTATCATTATTCTATTTTATTTTAATTTAAAATAAATTTGTATCTCTTAATATTGATGTTATAATTTTGTTAATTATTATCCTATAATTATTATTATTATGTATTTTTTTAATTGTTAAACTTAAGGATTATAGTATCAAATAATTAAAAAAATGATTGAAGGGAGAGAAACAATTTTAATTAATGTCATTAATTGAAATCGTCAGCATGTCACTTTTATTTGACTAGTTTGAAATTATGTCTATCTAACTGATAGAATTTATCCATTTTAATACATAAATTTTTTCTACCTATTTTTAGAATTAAAATTGAAAAATACACCAAAATGGAAAAAAAACCTATAATGAATGAAGAATATCTTTATGCCAAGTTGCACTTTTTTTTTTTTGAACAGCAAAAAATGATATTAATGGGAGCACTTAAGAGGTACTCCAACCCTTATATACAAAACAATATAAACACTTAAACTAAAGTGAAAATCATTGACCATCTCCAAGAATGATTCCGCTAATAAAACACGAATAACTATCAAACCCTACACACACCAAATTCGTAAAGCAAAATTGTTAACTATGCTACATCTTTAATTATGCCTTCATGTATCATAATAGCATTTGCCATGCTCTAGATATTCCTAAATCTTCTGTTTTCACTCACCTGCAAAAATCAACACTAGACAAAAACACAACCACCTATGGATCAGAACGAGCTAAAAGAACAGAGTCTGATTGTATGGAAGGTTAGGCAGTGACATTTTCACTAGTATCTTCTAAACTTGCTTCTGATCATTTTAAATTCTCTAATAATATCTTTCTTTCAAACAGGAGTTCACATTAACAAAGGCCTTCTAGCACTTGGTAATGTTATTAGTGCACTCTTATTAGGCTTTTGCAGGTTTGAATCTAAATATGTATCTTCCTTCTTGCAGCTTACACTCTTCTGTATCATGATGTTGGAAAAACATTCTTATTATTTTTTATAGATACATATACGACTTGTAACCGTGCTAATATATTAATTCTCTCCGCTAGACTGTTTGAATGTTGACTGAAAAATCTAACAAATTAAACAGTATCCAGTTATGATTTTGATTTATCTTTTCAGACAGACCTTTATGTCAAAATCTATTGAACTTGAATTTATGGTTTATTTTCATAGTTACTGTTTCCTAAAAGAAAATAGACAAATATTATTTTATAAGAAGAAAAAAGGTTAAATTACTAAGTAGACCCGAGTTATTAATTTTCAAAAGGATCCCTATACACTTTGTTTTTTTTTCTTTGGGCCCACTCAAGTGAAAAATTTGGTCTCCAGGTTTAGTTTATGATGGCTTGAAACCATAAGGAAATTGAAGTGTTAATAAACCTAGAGTTAATTTAAAAAAATTCACATGATCAAAGGACCAATTAAAAGAATAGTTTAGAGTCCTATATAGTAATTTAATAAACAATAACAGATAAAACAGTAAACATGATTATAAGATTTTATATTCAAGTTTTCTTTTTTTGATTTTTTTTAATTTAATTATTTTTTATTTTTCATTTAGGGATGAAGTTAAATTGTTTTGCAGGATTCACCTTGGGTAACAGCAGAATGCAGAACTGTCATAATAGGTTGGCCATTTTCGCTGCATTTATTCTGATCAATTTTATTTTTACCCCTCCCATCATTGACCTTCAAATTTTCAGCTTCAAATAAACATTTCTAATAGCCATGGAGCATGCTTAATATTTAGTATGTTTTTTTCTAATTTGTTCCTGTATCCTTTTCCATACGCATTTGTTCTAAAGAATTCACCATTCTTCCATACGTTCTAATGAAAACTTATTTCGAGTGGCAAACGCATTAGCAGAAATGGAACTCTCACCTTATTTGCTGGGACAAATGCATGAGAAAAAATAAAACTCTTACCTTTACACCAAATCACCTAAATGCATGCAGAAATACCTTTTGCAGTTCACACTCTCAATATGTCCCTTACATGTGTGTATTTTGCATACATATATATAATGAAGGTTATGTTTTTTACTTTCAGAATCTAATATTTGTCTTTAAAAGAATGGGTTGAGCTTCATTGTTCTAAATTTCAAATTCTTTCCCTTTGCACTTATAAGTTATAAGTTTTAACGAATAAAGGTTTACAAATTATAATTTTTTTATTATATTAACATTAATTTAATTTCATGAAAACATTAACATTAATTTAAATATTTGGTGAAAGCCATCTCATTAAGCCTTAAAACCTGTCTTTCCAAAACTAAGATCAGTTTTGTTTTGCAAATTATATTTTGCAGAATACAAAATATGTCATCCTAATGTTGTTGAGAAAGTTATAATCTAATTATATAGTATTTGACTTATGCATGGAGAGAGAGTTGCATATAGATTTAGGTTAGTACCTGAATTCAAAGGTAATTATCTTCTGATTGAATAGCTTGAGTGACAGCAGATAAATGGATAAAATAACCCCGTATGCATACGTATGCATAAACTCATTAATTCTTGTTTCAACTTTTATTTAACTAATTAACAATAAAACTATGACTAACTTGTGTTTGTTTTGGAAATTTTATGATACAGACCTTATTTGCCGTGAATGAAGTGACAAAGCAAATCATTCAGCAAAATTCTGATTTCTTTCCCATGAAGCCTCTGGAATATAGTCGGTTACTAATAATTTCAATAGGAACTGGGACAGCTAAACATGAGGAAAAATTCAATGCTGAAATTGCAGGACTCAATCCAGTACATACTTGGTTAATTTCCATTTATCTGCTGTCACTCAAGCTCTTCAATCAGAAGATAATTATCTTCGAATTCAGGTACTAATCCTAAACCTATATGCAATTCTCTCTCCATGCATGCATAACTCAAACACTATATAATCAAATTATAACTTTCTCAACAACATTGCAGGATATCACGTTGACTGGAACTGATTCTTCAGTTGACATTGCTACTAAGGAGAACCTGAAGAAGTTTAGCCAAATTGGTGAAAATCTGTTGAAGAAACCAGGATCAATTTAGAGAATGATCATTTCTTAATATAAAGTATTTTAGATAGGTGGAAAAATGATTTCTTATATATATGTAAAGTAGGTTTAGATCAAATTTGATGTATACATTCTTAGATTTGAGATATAACTCCATCCAATAAGTTGTTGACTAATCCAGTGTAATCAATAAATCTTCATTACCTTAAATCAATGTTATAAGAATATTATTATCAACATTAATATATACTATAATTAAATAAACATAATTTTAATTATCATACCTTGCGGATGAGAGAAAGAATGAGGATTTATCAGCTTCAACTTTTTAATTGATGAAGGCTTCGACCAAGGTTAAGTATAAGAAAATAAATTAAAATAAAATTAGAGATGGAGAAATAAACTTGTCAATGTTAATTAAGAAGAGACATATATAATAAGTTCATTTGAAAAGAGTTTTCAAAAGAACCAAAATGAGAAAATTACACTCTCAAATCTTACAAAACATATATTTTCATTCCTCTATACCCAAGGTTTAACTGTTTTTCTTTTTCTCTTTTTGATAAAAAGATAGTTTTAACACTTCCTACGATACAAATAAAAATATGTGTAGTTGATGAAGTTACGAGACTTAGTCAAAATTTCCGCAGATAAGAATAAGATATTCTTAGTGACTCTAATAAATATTATTTATTTTGTTAGCCGATCTGGATTTGAGAATTATTATAGATTATTCGTTGATAGAATGGAAAGAATTAGGAAAAAAGATATCTTCGAACAATGAAAACGAATGGAAAGATCCAAAAGTTCGAAGAAGAAAGAATTTTTTGGTTGGACTTATAGAATTAGTCAAGCATTTTATTCGAACAAATATAGAATCAGAATGGATGGTTTTATGTCTTTTACCAGTTTTTTCTCTCTAATTGAGACTGATTATTCAAATAGATGGAGGGAAATTAATGAGCTTGGATATTAATGAATTATATAGAAGAATTATCTATCAAAATAATACTCTTATCGATCTATTAACAATAAGTAGATCTACTCCAAAAGAATTAGTAATATGTCAGGAGAAATTGATACAAGATGTCAAAAGAAATTGCATTATTATGTAATTAACGTTATTAGTAATAAATGAGTTACCCACCTTAAGTTTTTAAACTTTAACTAATTCTTCAGTGAAAACTTAAGATTAAAGAGTAGCAGCAAAATTAGTCGAGAAACAAAAAATGGAGCTTTCGTATACGTACAAATCCCAAGGGACAAAATAAGTAATTTGGAATAAATATCTGAGATAGGAAGAAATTATAGAGTGAAAAAGGAAATTGCCAACATTCCAGTACTAATAAAATGTATAAATGGGCCGTTTTTGCACGCAGGCCCGAATTACATTACCAGACTTTTTTTTCGTAGTTTCTTGATCGAAACGTCACCCCTGCGACGTATTTAACCATCATCACCGTCTTCACTGCGGAACCATTAACAGTAATATAACAGCATAATTTCCCTTTCTCCAAGAGAGGTTTCTTTTCGTGAAGCAAAAGAAAATTAAGATTTCAGGTTCCTTGTCCCTTCCGTCACCGTCATCGTCATGTCAGGGATGGAGAGGCTTCAGAGGATGTTTGCGGGTGCAGGCGGAGCCCTAGGGCACCCCCCACCAGATTCCCCCACCCTCGATTCCTCCGAGCAGGTTTACATCTCCTCTCTCGCCCTTCTCAAAATGCTCAAACACGGTACATTTTTCTTCTTTCTCGATCCCTTCAATTTTTCTTGTTTTGTTAGCCCAAATGTTTCAAAAACCCTAATTTGTGTGCAGGAAGAGCTGGGGTACCCATGGAAGTGATGGGTCTGATGTTGGGGGAGTTCGTGGATGAGTACACCGTGCGCGTTGTGGATGTGTTTGCGATGCCTCAGAGTGGGACCGGTGTTAGCGTTGAAGCCGTTGACCATGTTTTTCAGACTAATATGCTTGATATGTTGAAGCAGACTGGAAGGTACTTTCTGGGTTCGTTTAAAGTTTCTTTCTTTCTGTGAAAGAGGGTTTTTGTTACATATGTGGATAGTTGAAACGATGTCGGTTTGTTGTTGCAGGCCGGAGATGGTTGTGGGGTGGTATCACTCGCATCCGGGATTTGGGTGTTGGCTTTCTGGAGTGGATATTAATACCCAACAGGTTTTTTGCTGCTTCTTTGATCTTTAGTTCGTTATGCTGTCATGTGCTTGTGATATTGTGCATTGTTTGTGTTTGAAAATTGAATTTGAAACTGAGTGAGCAATTTATAGATGTGTATGACATTTGCCTTCTTTTCTGAAATGAAAAATCTTTAATTGTGCTGACTGACGCTGTGTGGTCCATATAACATTTGTTTTGCTGTTGTCTTGACCAAAAAAATGAGGCACATGCTAATTGTGATACATCCAGGGTTTTAAATTATGATGTCAGTCTCGGTTTCGTTGTGATTCTGATAGTGCATTAGTTGTGAACACACGTGGCCAATGTGGCCGCAATTGTGGTGGTTGGGTTATGGTCGCTGAGACTCCAAAATAGCGGTGGTAAACCATTTTTAAAACCTTGGTTACATCTCTTGAAAAGTACTATAGATGGATAGTGTGAGAGAGAAAGAGGGATACAAAAGAGAAGAGAGTCTGCAGTATGGTTATGTAAGCAATTTGTTAGATTTTATTTTAATTGTTTACGGTTATGTTATAATATAACTTATAACCTCATTTTTTATATATCTATGTATCAAACATTCAAATTAAAACCTAATTTCTTTGGAACTTATGATGACTAATTTTTTATATATTAGTGCATCAAACATGCAAATTAAAAAATTATTTCTGTGGAACTTATGATGTAAAAGTGAAGATAGAAAATTACCTTTTGTTATTGATAATATGGAAGTATGGACAAGTTATATCTGTGATTTGGCTGTTCATAATTTCAAACGAAAGAACCATTAATTGATTAAAACTCATTTTTATTAAGTAGATGCTAGGGAAGTGCAAAAGGCAAGAGGGATGGATTGCTTGGTGTAGGATTGTATGTCTGTCTCATTGCATCCCATAGATTGGAACTGATTCTAGTTGTGAGGGATGGAAACTCGAGAACGAATAATGCTCGAGTCATAAAACTTTACTGTACTTGAATATCAATAGAAGAATGTTTAGTTTTTTCATTCTTGCAATTTAAGTAGCTAGAACAGACTTACGAAAAGTTAGTAGAATAAATTGTGATATGTATTTCAAAATTAATGGTTAAAACTTAATGTGGATTTAAAAAGGTTAGACATGGAATTTAGTTAAGTGAGCCGTTATAAGCCCTTATTCCATTAGGGATTTTGGTTATAGATAGTTATATGTAATATATATATATATACTTTCTAATGCAGAGTTTTGAGGCTTTAAATCAACGTGCAGTAGCTGTGGTGGTGGATCCCATTCAGAGTGTTAAAGGTAAAGTGGTAATTGATGCTTTCCGGCTGATTAATCCACAGACTATGATGCTGGGTCAGGAACCACGACAGACAACTTCCAATCTGGGCCATCTAAACAAGCCATCCATCCAAGTGAGTGTTCCTTTATTTCATTCTAAAAGTATAGATGCTGCTCTGTTTTTGCCTTTTGTTGTTACTGATGTCTTTGCAATCTCCTTTTTAGGCTCTGATCCATGGCTTGAACAGACATTATTATTCCATAGCAATTAATTACAGAAAGAATGAACTTGAAGAGAAGATGTTGCTTAACCTTCACAAAAAGAAGTGGACTGATGGTTTGACACTGAGGCGCTTTGATTCACATTCTAAAACTAATGAACAGACTGTCCAGGTCAGCTAAGAGTTTTCATTGTGAAATATAAACTTTTAATTTCTGTTTTCTTCTCCCCAGTTCAACTTAATTTTTTCAAACTTTTTCTTTGTTGGATTTATTGCATACATGAGACTTGCACAAATAATACAAGACAAAATAGTGTTTAAATATTACCACTCACTTTCCTGACTTTACGCACAACATGAATGATTTATATGGTTCTGAATTGGAGATTCTGCTGACATGGTTTAGTAAATTTCAGAAACTTACTATACTGATTGATTAATTTCTTGATTCTTTCGATTCCTTTCTCAACTTCTCCCCTCCCACTCCCAAAGAGATTTCATATAAAATGGTTTTAACTGATTATTGTAGTATAACGTGCATGATAGTTATAGAAACATAAGAATACAAATTAGCTCACGGACTTTAATCTACCCTATACGAATGGTAAGGACAACAATTTGGATGCACTACATTGCTCCAACATTATCTGGCATCAATCTTGGAAATGAATAATGAGAAATAAATGACACGGTCTTGATAAAGTTTGGTGAGCAAGTGAGAAAATTGATGTACAAAGATGGAGCACGAAAAGCTTGTAAATAGTGTTAGCAACTAGAACTTAAACAAATTGTTAAACAATGACCAGATGTTTCTTCCTGTAGTGAAAAGAGGGAATTAGCACATGCATATATATTGTGCCAAGGCTGTTCTAGAAAATAGTAGTTGTGAAAGAAAAGAGCTCAAGTTTGCGAAGAAGTTGATGGTGCTAAAAGGTAATTCATTTGTGGTTGAAGCAACGGTATGGTATTCTACCTTGATAGAGCCTGGAATATCACCAAGGGTTATGTCCTGCATGACCAAGAGACGATATTAGATCTCAAATAGACAGTGTCGATCAATGTGAATTTTTGGTATCCCTTAGTGGCAAAAGGGATTGAGTTTGAGTTTAGAACCTCTCTGTGATGGAGGCAATGACTGACCATTAGGGTGCCTTCAGAGCTTTCATAATATTTTGTTAATAATAGTACAAAGGGATAAGTTGTTGGGAAAACTAGCAACCATTTTTTTTAAAACTAAGCTGAATGGCAGGGGATAATATTTTTATTTCTGGTGATGCAGGAGATGCTAAATTTAGCATCCAAGTACAACAAGGCAGTGCAGGAAGAAGATGAGCTGCCACCAGAAAAACTCGCAATTGCAAATGTTGGAAGGCAAGATGCTAAGAAGCATCTCGAAGAGCACGTTTCCAATTTGATGTCATCAAACATTGTTCAGACTTTGGGAATGATGCTCGACACAGTTGTTTTCTAGATTTAGTATTGTCCAATGTATTCCTCTTTACACCAACATTTCATTAATACTCGACATGTTTGTGAACAGAAATTGTTTTATCACAGGTATTTGTATTTTGTGTGTTCTTTAAAATGCAGGAGCAAAGTTACATGTTAGAGGATGAGAATCATATTTTAATCTCTCTAAATGTAATGGAGGTCTTCTTGATCGTGCGCTAAAGTTTTATTTATTCATTATTTGGCTTCAGTAGGATTTTCTACATAAACTTGTTGATTCAGTTGTAACTGGAAACACGGATCCATTAAAACTGCATGTGAACTTTAGTACAATTTACTATCTTGAGTGGCTAATATATTTCTTGAATTAGTAGTAGTTAGATCGGTCTTTGAAATTTATAAATAGTCTACTACTAATCCATCTTAACTCCGAAAATAGTCTCTACTAATTTTCAGTTTCGCACAACTTGTTCTTGAGTGGTTTTGTAGAGACATTTTCAGACATTTGAAAGTCTTGAATCTTTATACTCTATGAACAAAACTAATTACTTGGTATGAAAGTTAAACAGAATTCCAAAACACAAAACACGATTGAACAACACAAGCTTTGCGTTAAATCGAAGGAGGCTGATCTCTGTTGAAGAAAAAAGCCAAGGTTTTGATAAAATCCTGAGCCCTGTCACTTGCCAAGTCATGAAGATGAAAGACATGACCCTCACCATGAGTCTCCTCAATTTCCACCACCCCCATCCACCCACTCCTACTTAAAGCATTGTAGTAAATCCACCCTCTCTCCCTCAGCACATCCTTCTCCGCCACACACACCAGCACCCTCCTGCACCCTAGCCACGCCAAGTTCGGTGCTCCCTCCGCCACCGGGTTAACCCGTGGGTCATCATTGTCCGGCGACTCCGGACACACAAAGGGCCACAGCCGGTCCACCACAGCCTTCTTATCCAAATCCATGGTCTCGGATCCGACAGGAACCGAACCCCAAAAATAGGGGTGGACAAGACAAACTCCTAGGATGTCCATGCCAATGTCCCAATCCGGGTCCCCTAGTAGCATAGTTAAATTATGCACTATGTTGGCACCGGCACTGTCCCCAGCCAAGAACACTCTTCCGAAGTCTACATTTTCATTCAACCAAGGCTCTGGTCCACTGTTACTGCGGTGTGACGCGACCCATTGCAGTGCAGCCCATGAATCCTCGTACGCTGCCGGAATAGGGTGCTCCGGGGCCAGCCTGTACTCGACGGAGACGGCGACGACCTTGGCTTCGGTGGCGAGAGCGGCGATGTAGTGGTGGTAGGTTGACGTGAAGGGGGAGGAGGTGCAGAAGCCACCGCCGTGGAAGTAGACGAGAAGAGGGAGGTTACGGCGGTGGTTGGTGGTGGTGGTGGAGGGAGGTGGGGGGAGGAAGAGGCGAGCGGAGAGAGTGGAATGAGGGTGGAGAGTGATGTCTTTGGAGGAAACGGGGTGAGTGGTGGGGGTGGAGGGTGGAACGACGTCGGTTCCTTTGAAACGTTGGATACGACCGTCAGTGAAGACGCGGATGAGACCGGGGAAATCGTGTGCTACTTCTGCCTCCGTGGTGGTGGTCGGTGTGTTCGTATTGTTGTCCATGGGAGTGACTGATTGAGTAAGAGGGAGAGAGAAACAAATGGAGATACATAACTACATGGAGAACTATCATCCTCTACTTATGTTCTGTGGCTACTTCGTGCACCATTAGGATAAGCTTTCATCATGCAAATTTCTCATCACCACCATTCATTATGTTCTTCGTATACAAATCTCTAAGTATAATATTTTTACTCATATTAAAACTTAAATAATATTTTGGAATAGTTTTTTAATTTAATTACTCATCATTGTTCTGGTTCAAATTAAAGTGATTTCAATGTCTTTTTTACTTGGGATATATCATATTTATAGAATTTTTCTTTCTTAATATTGGTTACATAAATTTAAAGATCAGAAAATTTATTTGAAAGTTTTTTAATTTGAAAATTTGTCATATTTATAGATTTTTCCTTTTTTAATATTATTTAGATAAATTTAAATATCATAAAACTGATTTGAAAGATAAGAGAGTGTGAAATACTAAAAAAACAAGTTTCAAAATTTAAGAGTTTAGTTCCTTCTTGACGTTTCAAAATTTTGATAACAAAATTGTTATTCTCGCTACTTTTGCTAAACATGTCAAGGATGATACCTTATGATCGATATACTTGTCGTTTGAAAAATAACTTATGACCAACAAACTCGTTTAAAGGACAATATGCTGTTACCTGGTACTCGAACTTTAGATTTATGTAATATTTGATTTACTTTACTATAAGGTGCCTCAAATATGGTTCAATATTGCTATCGACCAAGTTCAGGCTTTGCACCTGATTGTCGATCCTTGCAAGATGGTGTAAACGACCAACATCATGGAAGATCGGATTAGTTATGTTTTTTCTAAGTTTTATTTAGTTTATTTGTATGAATTTTTGAATATTTGATGATAATTTTACTTTTCTGCTCTTTATGTAATTATTACACTTTATAATTTTATTTGCATTCGGCTTATAATTAGTGTTTCCTTTGCTCATGATTTTAACATATTTCCAATCATCCTTACCAAGTGAAATTAGTTTTGTAATTCATTTTAAGTTTTAAATAAGTTATCTTTCGATGATTGTACACTTACCAAAAATGCTATTTATTTTGCATTTTCTAAGAAATTAAAATAGAAATTTAAGTTTGAAAACAAGAGAAGGCTCATAAATTAAAATATTGGTATCATTGTACCTTGTCCATGGACGAGCTCGAGTGATGTTTCTTTGGTTGTCAATTGAGAGGTCGTGTGATAATTCTTCCATGGTATCAAGAATTTTCTGTGGCCATCTTCTTTGGGCTAAATGATTTGTTTTCACGATTTTGTATTATTATGTTTTATTGAGGTAGAAAAAAGTTTACCATTTTAGGGTGGATGTCAAATTTTTTGTTTAAAGTAAAGTGACTTTAAGCTAGTTATGTTAAGTGTATTTTTCAACTTGGAATATGTTATATTTATACATATTTTCCTTTCTTAGCATTTGTTAGATATATTTAAGTACTGAAGAATCGATTCTTAAGAGGCATAGCGAAAAAATGAGTTTTAGATTTCAATGATTCAGTTGTATCTTGACTTCTCAAAATTTCAATAACAAAATCATTTTTTTTACTAATCTTATTGGGTCTGCTAAAGTTGATATCTTATTACCAGCATATCTATTATTTAAAAGATGATTAATGACCAACAAATTCATCTTACTGAAAAACAACTTGTCCTTACCTAATATTGGAATCATAAATCTCTCTAAAACTTGATTTATTTTACTATGACCCCTTTCACCACATGTTTTATCATATATGAACCGACCTTTAAGTTCAGATTACAGTATCATAATTTCATTTATTGAAATTAATAATTTTTAGTTTTTATCTTCTTCGTCATTGAACAGTGAAGAAGTTGAACATTTGAATAAATATGATTGATATCGAACTAGAAATTGAGTCAAAATAAGCAAATATTACAGAAGATTTAGTAACTTTACTTTGATTCAATTAGTAAATCCCAATCTTTTAATAATTTTGCTTTAGTATATTTTTGTTCCTACACAGCCTGAGGACCAAGAACAATAAAAGTTCTTACGGAGCCTTGAGGTTGAGAACTAAGACTTCAAGGTGTCAACTATTCTGATCTCTCTGTGAATCACTATTCTCAGATCGTCGGGGTAAAAGGAAGATTTTGGTCGGAAGTACTCTACTCTCTCACTGGTGTTCTTAATTATTAGAAGTACATAGTGTGAGTGGGGGTAGATTTTTCCAAAAGTCCTTTAGCTATACTCACTATTTTTCTATTTATACTGTTATGCATGGCATTATGAGGAAGACGTATAGCCTCTTGGCCTTCAGAGATATAATGACTGCTCTGCACTGTGTCAGAGGGAAGACGTGCAGTCTCCCTTGCATGAGGTTGCTGTTCTGCACAATGTCAGAGGGAAGACGTGTAGTCTCTTCTGCACAAGGTATGATTGTTCTTTTACCCCATGCTTCAGAGGGAAGATGTGGAGTCTCTTACACAAGGAAGGCAGGCAGATGTAAGGTGTCTGTTCCCAATACAAAGGAAATGAAGATGTTGGTTCGTTGGTATTGGCTTGGCACCTATCGTACTGGGTACTTGTCAGCTTGGTTACTTGTCGGCCTGACACTTGTCGGCCACTCTTGTAGGCCTAGACACTTGTCGGCCTGGTTACTCATCAACCTGGTTACTTGTCGGCCTGGCACTTGTCGGCCACTCTTGTAGGCCTAAACACTTGTCGGCCTGGTTACTCATCAGCCCGGTTACTTGTCGACCTGGCACTTGTCGGCCACTCTTGTAGGCCTAGGCACTTGTCAGCCTGGTTACTCATCGACCTGGCACTTGTCGGCCACTCTTGTAGGCCTAGGCACTTGTCTGCCTGGTTACTCATCAGCTTGGTAACTCATCAGCTCGGTTACTTGTCGGCCATACTTGTCACTAGTCATACGATACACAATCCTCCCAAGCTTGAGTAGTTGTTAAAGTACGAAGAGCTTCATAAGCAGTGTTGTCGGCCTGAGCTCTTTGGGGACTTGTTGGCCTAAACTGTCTGGGGACTTGTCGGCCTAAACTTTAATGGCCATATAGTATATGGCCTAAACTTTGATGGCCATATAGTACACAAGCCCCCAAGCTTGAGTAGTTGTTGAAGTACAAGAAGCTTAACGTGTAGTGTTGTTGGCCTCATTCTTTGACGGTCATGTTGGTTTGGGCACTTGTCGGCCACACTCTTTGAGGACTTGTCGGCCTAAACTGTTTGGGGACTTGTCGGCCTAAACTGTTTGGGGACTTGTCGGCCTAAACTTTGATGGCCAAATAGTATAATTTTAATTCCTAAACTTAAAATGTTATGATATGTTGAAATCTTTATTCAAAAGAGTTTATTTATAATAAAGTTTCATAAATGGTGGTGTAGATTTTGTAGATTTCAACATGTTGCATTGTATAGTACATTCTTTTTTGTAGAACTTGAAAATTAATAAATTAAATTAATTATAGTAATTAAACAAGATGTATCATTCTTGATATTTTTGTCATACCCATGTGTCTCGTACAACTTTTGTCTACATACATCTTACATTATATGCTTTGAAAATTTAAAGAACTTGTAGTATAGCATTGCTAAAAACTGAAACCAATTTTTCTTTTAAAAAAAATTATTGATTCAAAGTTTTTTATTTTCATTTGAAAAATGTTTGAGGTTCTTTAATCGTTTTTTAAAATTAAACCTATAATTGGTGTGAAGGTGAACAAGGTCTTAATATTTTATAACCACCTTATACAATTGAGAGATATAAAAGAAATAATAAATGTTTGTTCATTTAAAGAAATGTTGTTCAAATATAATTTCTCAATATATTAATAGAGGGTGACAGGTAGTAATAACTTGTTTTTTAACTAAGTGTTATAATGTTGAAATTTTCTTAATTTCCCTTTAAATATAGAATAAATTATATTCAAATTTACGTGTGCATTTAAATTTTTGAATATACTATTTTTTTTATTTACAAGACTCCGTCATCTAAATTCATCATAATTAAAACACTTAGTAAGTTATTTGGTAGTAATAAATTTACATTATATATATATGGTAGTAACTTTTAATATAGTCAAAATTCACTATTTAAAATTGCAGGTTTATACTACATTGTGAAGGATTTTCCATACAAACATATTTTTATTTCTAAATTATACTAACATGTAATAATCTTACATATCTAAAATTAATCGATAATATAAATAGTTTTCCACTACCGAAAAATAGAGGGGCGAAAAGGAAAAATAGGTGCAGAAGTTTTGTCGTGTTAGTGTTGGTAGGTCGCGTGCGTCTTCTGAGTTTTCCCTATTGCAGGCTTTGAACTGTGAACTGAAGAAAGAAATAACGAACGGACGATGGAGAAAATGATGCGACTCAGATCAGTGTTCCGATCACTGAGTTTCAGATCTTACCACGCTTTTTCTTCCACCAATCAAATCCTTCGTTCAACCTCTCTTCTCTCTTCTTCTCCCAATCCCTTTCCTTCTCCCTCTTCCTCAGGTACCTTCTCTCTCCTTCCTTTTCCTCTTTTCTATTCTGTTAAGTTTTCCTTCCGCATCGCTTTTATTGTTAATCCGACGTCGTTCGCACTTTTTCCCGCACATTTGGATCCAATTTTTTTGAATTGAATTAATCTGATTCAATTTCGATGTGCTCGGATATGACGCTTGTACGGACAATAAGCTAGTGTAATACTGTTCGTCTTCCGTTTGTTGTGACTGGAATAATCTGTCTCCGTTATTTTTGATACTTCGATTCGTAACTAACTCAACTATTGAATCAATCCGTTGTTATAGTACATAGTTCCGTTCTGGTTAAAACATTGACAGTGATTTTCGTGTTGTTAGTGGCACCGTTCTCTTTCATGATGAAATTGGTTATATAGATCGTTAAAGAAAAAAAAAATGTTGTATCTGGTTCGCTCTCGACGTGCTTTGAGGTTTTTTTCAGACTTTGGCTTTGTTTGGTGAACTTCTCGATTAAAACATGCTGGAAAAGAAAATAAGAAGATAAAATGAACTAGCTATGTTTCTCTTGTGAGTTAAAATTGGTTTTGCGTAACTTAAAATCAACTCTAGAGAAGCTGAATCGGAATGTGTCTATAAATTAGGTTGTGCATAAATTAGTTTTAACTAATGAGAGAAGTTTAGTGCGTTTTGTCTTCTTATTTTATTCTTCTGTAAGTGTTTGTTGAGAAATTTATCGAAATAGAATCTTTGGTGGTTGATTGAGCTAGAGTGTTGTGCTTGAGGATGGCTGTTGTATGCTGAATTGGTTTTGCTCGGAAAAACATGAACAGAATGCAGGTCTCCTTTCTCGATGGGTTTAGGGAGCATGCGATTCTTTAGCGAAGATGTGACTCACATGCCCAATATTAAAGACCCTGCACTTTACAATGTTTTCAAGGATTTGTTGGCTGTAAGTTGGAGTGACCTTCCGGATTCTGTTGTTCATGACGCTAAGAATGTGTTGTCTAAAAACACTGATGACAAGGCTGGCAAGGAGGTTGTGGAGAATGTGTTCCGGGCAGCTGAAGCTGTTGAGGAGTTTAGTGGGATTCTAGTCAGCTTGAAACTGGAAATTGATGACAGCATTGGAGTGAGTGGCGAGGTATTTTTCGTTTAAGTAAAGTTGCACTATTGCATTCTATTCAAATTTACCCATCGCATTAGGCTGCTGATGATTGGATTTCGTTTTGTAGGACGTAAAGCCATTGCCTGATCATATAAAAAATGCTCTTAGACTCATTTTTGATCGTTACTCTACCTATTTGAATTCCTTTGGACCCGACGAGAGTTATCTGCGGAAGAAGGTGGAGGTAGAGTTGGGCGCAAGCATGATTCACTTAAAGATGAGATGCAGTGGCCTTGGTGCTGAATGGGGAAAGGTATCATCTAACATTTTCACTCCTTATTCCCTATTTATATAGTAGTTTGTGTATGGTTGCCAATGGCATATGTACTGCTTCTCTCTTTTTTTTCTCACATGACCTATGCATAATCCCATCATTGAATGAGGAATATGAGGTTAGCCATACCCAAAAGCTATCATTCCCTGTGACCAACACCATGGCACTGCCATTTGAAGATGCTAATACCATTGGAAGTTTATGGCGAGGATCCCCAAAACTATCACGGCTGATATCATCAACAACTATGATTTCCAATTTTTGTGTGCACTTGCAAGTTCCAACATGGTTTAACTATTTAGATCTTTGAAAATGTGTTGTCAAATGTTATCGTGTCTTGTTTGCTGGAATGTCATTTTAACTTTTTGCATGTGCTTTCTTACATTCTTCCTTGCATTTTTTTAGTTGGTAGTTTATCCTATATAGTTATTAGTAAGAAAAATGTAAGTAGCATGGATATGCCTTCAGAAAATAACTAAAAAAGAAGAAAAAATGTTAGAAAAAATTTGCTGTGATCTGTCAATTACGTTTTCTTTTTTTTGTTAAACTTTGCTTCTTCTTTTTTCCCTCTCTCTTTCCCACCATGATTGGTTAGTAGTTTCAGTATTCGCCGTAATCTTTGGTCAATTACTTTCATGGCAAATAGCATTGCTACATTCAAAATTGCAGACCAATTCCCATTCCGTTGTCTAATCTGAGGTTTCTATTCCAGGTTACTGTTCTTGGAACTTCTGGACTTGCGGGTTCATATGTTGAGCAGAGAGCTTAGAAGAAATATTCAAGAAACAGAGCATGTAATTGTTTGTTACCCTTCGATTGGTTTTCTCCTGACCTTTTTGTTGTCAAGCGTTTGATGGCATAGAAATAAGAACGCTTAACTTTGTTAACTGGGATTATCCTTAAACAGCGTTTTCTTTCATTTTGAATGTCATTTTCCTCAAGTTAACAAGTAAATGACAAGTCAAGAAGTTAATTAATTATATCGAGCTACTCATTTGTATATGCATCTAGTCTTCAAGAACATTCGGAACAGAACAAGAATAGCTAGCAACACCTTTTCATCATATTTTTACTATCGATTAAAATTTATTGAAACTCACAAAATTTTGCTTCTCGTAACAAAAAAACATACGTGGAAGCAGCTATGGTAGTTTAATGAAATGCATATTCATTAAAGAATGCGCTGACCTTTGTATTCGACAAGAAGGAAACACGTCCATGGCCAGGCCAAGTAAAAGGAGGGTGTGAATGGTTTTCGATCTCCCTGTTTCTTGTGTCCTTGTCAAATAAATAGATTGAATACGGATGCTACTTTTATAACGACAGTTAGAAATTGATGCCCTTTGTTATGAGATGTGATGAACGACGCCATAAGCACCAAGGACTGCTCCTACTCATCAATATGAAGACCATCTATAAACTGGGACTGTGGTAAATACAGTAATAAGTTTTGTCTACATCAGATAAAAAGATTGAAGTTACATTTGTTTGAGCCAAGTACAGAATGATATTCTTTTAATAAACTGATCTGATTGAATGAACGAATAGTTCACAACAAATTCTGGTCGGCTTGAGCTATATATCCATTATTCCATAATCTTCAACCGACTTCTCTTACAAGTCCACAAGAGATAACTGGAATAGAAAAGACAGAGCAACTATAATAAATTCAGATAACTTTGGCACTTCTTTGTATTTTGCGTGACAACCACGACTCAGACGGTGACTTAGGCAGTGGTGGAAGTAACACAGCTTTACGGCACAACCCAAAAGGCCATCCTTCGCAGTGGCAAAACTCTTGAATTATTGAACGCCTCCAATGCTCTGACATGTCAACCCCACTCAAGCTTGAACATCTAGACAGGTTGGTCTTCACAGAAAAAAATGCCTGGTCACTCACAACACTCGAAGAACAGCATGACAGACAACTTTTAACGGAGAAAAACTCTTCTCTATCATCATGTTCTCCATCACCTATCACCATCCTTGGTTGTGGGGCCATAGTGACATACAGTTCCCTTGTTGCAGGAGAATATGTCCAGGAAAAGTCATCTCTCAACGGGCTTTGCTTGATCTTTTGTTTCTCCATAGCTCGGCTTCTAACTACCGAAACAACCATCTGAGAAAACAGTACACCATAGAAAAATGAGAACAACTAACATTACTTCATAGTTCAACATGGAATTCACCTTATTAACATGTTTGGATTCATTTTAGACGATCCAAAATCGTGTTGAAATATCAGCTAACGTGATCTTATACAAATGTTCACATGTTTGGTTTCAGGTAGAAGAACTGATTCTGGGTTTAGAATTGATTGAGCTGAAACAACTTAACAGATAAAAAATTTCATGATGAATTTTATTACTAGCTTTTGAAATACATAAATCATGTCACTTTAAAATCAATTTTAATTCAAATAATTTCCCTTCAAAATTGATATTTTAAACTCTCAAGAACTTTTCAAAGTGAAGAACTTTTCAAAAGGGTTTGATGAAGGCACTTCATGTACCTCATCAACATCATCAATGATGGGGCACTCCTCCTCAAGGCTCGCAGTTGAAAGCCTCCGGCTAAAAGTTTGACAGTGGGAAAACACTTCTTTCAGAGTTCCTGCAAGGAATTTGCATCTCTTGTTATGGTTGGCTGGCTCCTCATGGTAGAAGACACCTCCCATGGTTGGAATTACTTGATCAACTTTTCACATGAGAGGATATATATTACAAACACTTTGTGTGTTCTGATACTTAAATTAATATGCTTCATTGATAGTGGCCTGGTACTGAAACCCCCACTAAGCTTTCCGTTCTTTAAGGTAAAGGAAAGTTAAATGGGCTACAAACACTTTCAATGAATGGCAAGAAAATCCACCTAGTGTTCAAATGCATGTTTGACTGCTTCAAGTAGCAAGCCCCTTTAGTCTTTTTGGTCCATAATTTTTTTTAACCCTGTTATCGATTCGAATTATTTGTTAATTTTATTGATTTCTAACATCTGTCAGAAAAAAAACCCTACTTGCTAAGTAATTTTATCTTGCAATCACATTTTTTTTTATCCCTCAAGTCTTAAATTCAGAAATCTTATCTAAGAAGATCAACCCCACTTCAAGTCAAAACAATGACTTGTAACAAACTTTGTTGTATTTATTTTAATCTAATTATCTCTCTGAACAAGTAGTGGTACATATTCAGAGTTACACTTGAAGCTGAAGTGATGCTTAATAGGACGTGTCACCCAACAAAAGCAACTGCTATATCTCAAATTTTTGTTAAGTGGTAAATAGTAATCCTCCAATTGAAGTTATTTGGTCCAAAAATAATCCAGAAAGGGACAAGAGAATCGCTACGTTTTGCCCTAAGTGGCCCTGTTGCATTATTTTGAAAGTTAAAATTGACTCGCATGACATGACGTCAAACCGGATTCTGTTGGACGTACAGAAAGATTAAGTTCGAGAACAGAGAAAAGTAAAAGTTCTACTGAGTCATTGAAAAAAAAGTAGAAAGGAACGCCTTATATGGATTTTATAATGTAGAGAGAGTTAATGAACGAGGAAAGGGGAAAAGAAAGAAAAAGAAACGAATGAAAAATAAGATAATTTAGATTGAGAAAAAAATGAAAAAATGAAGTTATTTTTTTATATTCATAATTTATTCTATTAGTTATTGTAATTTTTAATTTTTATTATTATTGAAATATTACAGTTTAATATATTATGTCGAAAGATTACGTATTTTAAATATACATGAAAAATATTCAAATATTTATAACATAAACGTAATGTAAATATTTAATGATATTAAAATTAGTGAAAACAAATGGCATTCCGCATATGTCTACTTTTTTGTTAAAATAAAAAATATGTAATTAAAAAAATAATTATTAAAATTTTAAAAGAATATATATATATATATATATATATATATATATATATTAATTTTATAATATTTCTAATCTTTCAATTAATTATGTTCATAAGGATAAAAATGGTTAAAAAGTAAGTATACAACATAGTAGTTACAAAAACAAAATTCCACAATTCGTATATGTACGTTAACAAATAATCAGAAAACACTCATTTATATATACACACTGGCAAAAACTTATACTGGCATTTGCATTTTTTTAAATTTAAATAATTCGGTTTTAAAATACATATATATTTCTAAAAAATATTCAAAAACTAAAAAAATATATGTGTTAGTTATTTTAAGTAGAAATTTAGATATTTATATTTGGAGAGTAATGACGTATTTTTATCAAATAAAAAATAGTTTTTATTTATTGAAAGACAAAATTATTTAATTAAGAGTTACAACAAAGGTAATTACAAAAATATATCTTCTTTTATAAAACGATAAAATTTTCAAATAAAAATATATTAAAAAATGTATTCGTTTATATAATGATATAGATATTTAATTGATCTTTTTTCTTTTTTACTTCATAAAGTGGAAGATTGTGTCGCCTTGTATTTGTTATGCTTTCTCCCCATATCAACAAGATAGGAGACCAATAGTGAGACCATTTGTTTCCAAGCACTAAACTCAACATTTTTCTCTAGACACAAGACTTAAAGTTCTTTTAGAATAATATAGAAAAAAGTGACTTCAGTTCTTTTAGTATAATATACAGAAAACGTGACTTAAGTTCTTTTAGAATAATATGGAAAAAAAAAAAGTGACTAAAGTTCTTTTAATAATATGGAAAAAAGTGAGAAAGTGAAAAGAGAAAAGAGAAAAAAAAAATATAGTGAAAAATGAAGTGATTATACTAAGTAAAAGTGAGTAAAAAATTATATATGTAGATCTTTCATTGGAATGAAAGGGAAAAAAGGAAAAGATATTTGTTATAAAAAAAAATCATTATTTCTTACAAATCCATATCATTTTAATTTTAAATTTCAAAATAAATGTTGATGTATGCATATTTGATTATCTTAAGTCCACAATCATTTCATTTATCTCTCTTTCCATTGCCTTGAGACAGTGATATCAATGCACACATAATCAATATGTGTACACAGTGAATCAAATTATATAGTTGATTATAAAACATGCCTATGATTATCGTGATTATGAAATTCACTTTTGGACTACATATTCGCTTATATCCATACAAAATAGATGAGCAAGGAATTCATTCATTGCTAGAGTGAAGAATTAAGGTGGAGATGCTGAGGGATGAAGAATCAAAGTTTGATTCTTCAGAAAATGGATGGCAGAAACACTAGGAAAATTGATTCTGACTTTAGGGTTAACCCTAAATTCACAATAATGAAATATGAGTAAGATCCACTTGAGAAATTGATTATGACTTTAACCCAAAACCTAGAATTTTAAGATGATGGATTTATGGGTGTTTCTTTTTATATGTTCCTCAATTTTCAGTTAGTCTCACAGTTACTTAACATGTTCTTGGGTGAGCGAAAATGTGCAAGTGATGGGTTCATGGGGGGAAACAGCTTGAGCTTGACTTTCACTGCAAATCTCACTCTTAATTGGCGAAAAGTAACACCAGTGAAAACCCTCGGAACTTCCTTTGTCATCCCCTGAAAATCAGCTCAAACAATCCATTACAATCATCTCTAATCCAAAGTTAAGTTTGGGTTTAATTTATACTTACAATACTGAGTTTTTGCAAGTAATTTTTCTTCTACAAATTTGAGTTTCTGAGTAAAAACTTATGTGAAATTATAAATTATATAGGTCTCCCACAGTATTTGTCATTGATTATTCACCCATGCTACATTCTACGATGTTGTTAACAATTAATAATGGCAAATAAATTTTACAGTGAATTTTACATTGCTTGTTTCTCTATATTAGGAACGAAGATATTTTGTTCTTACTTCACAAAATTCATTTCCTATCAATGTTGCTATAGGTTAGAATTTAGGATTTTAGGATTAACAAAACCATAAATAATCTATCACAATCATATTCCGAACAACAGTGATACAGAAAAACAAGATCAATTAGAAACAACTTACAGTTCAAGATTCACGAAAATCGGGATGAAACGAAACGACGCCGCGTTGTCATTTGGAGGAGGCCTGAAGGTGGCGAGAGGCGAGGGCGATGAGCGAGTTGAGTTTTGCAAGCGCTGAGGCCTTGTCGGGAGGGCACTTCGCAAGAGAGAGGTTCAGAGATCGGAGCGCCTCATCCAGCTTGCCGGCAGCGAGGGCGGCGCAGCCCGCCTTGTAGGCCTCATCGGCCACGCGCGCGTCGTATCCTTCGTCGGCGTCGAGCATAGCAGTGGCGCGTGAGTGTTCCAGAGCCGAGATCGCGGAGTCGATCTCCGCCATCAGCGCCTCTGGCGTCGCCGCGATTATCTTCACGCCGTCAAACACGTTCCAGTGGTAGACCTTACCCAAACCCGAACCGGAACCCATATCCACGAAATTCTGTTAATCGGTTAGTGATTGAATGATTGAAGAGAAAAAGAGATACGGGGATGAAAGTGTTTTGTGTTTTGTGAGATTTCTTGCATCGAAAGCTGTTAACAAAGTGGAAAAAGTTGTTCAAAAGCCTCTGAAATTATGTGTTGTGAAGATATTCCTAAGCAATTTTGTTTCTGCACAATTCTCTTAATTTTTTATATTATTGTTTTTGAAAAAATATAAATAAATAAGTGCAAAAACAGCTTCCAGAAGTTTTGTAATTAAAATAATAATTACAAAGACCATAGAGATTTATATATTCAAAAAGTGTTTTATGATCATCTGATAAAAGAATTATCCTTGATATAACTTTTAAATATCAATATATAATAAGTATCAATAAACTTATTATATATTCATAATTAGATGATAGTCCACAATTATTTATATTGTCAATGCATAATCTTTTATTTTAGTAATACTAATAATAATAGTTATTTGTAATTAGATGAGAGAGTAAAATTAATTTATTTATCGCTTATAATAAATGTGTAAATAGTTTGAGAATCAATTAAATATAACTAATTAAAAAATAATAATTAAGATTGTTTTAAACTATAATGGTCATACAAATAATTTTTTCTAAAATAAATAATAAAAAATGAAAAAGGTGTTGCATTTATTACAAGAATTACGTCTGGCTTGAATAAATTTAAGTGAATAATCTAGCCTTTTTAAGTTTTCTTAGCAAGTTTCCTTTCTCCGTCTTGATTAAATTAAAAAAAATAGTATAACTTATAATTTTAAAATGTCAAATATAAAAACAACTTTTTATTAAAAAATAACAATTAAAAACTAACAAAGAGAAAGAGTAATCAAGAACTTTAAATATGCTTTAGTCTTCAATGCATGGTTACTTAACAAAGAGCCAAATCTTATAATGAAATCCTTTTAAGATCTGATTGAGCCAATTCTTCTAATGTTTTCATGAACCAAGAAATATAATAAATATTTTGATTCTAATAAAACAGTTGTTCAATGTTCTATTTTATTACTTTCTTTCTCATTGCATACAGCAAATATATATGTAAACCATTTAAATAGTAAAAGACAAATGAATATAATTGATAAAAAAAACAAGTAATTAATGTGACTTGAACATTGGAACTGACAAATAAATTATGTGATGGATGGAATACCTATTTATATAGAGTCACATGCATGCACTATGATTATGATGGATCAAATGGAAGGCAGAGAAGGATTTTGATTATCACCACCAGTATGAACAACATTATAAATCCCAGATACAAGTGAATTATGATTTCAGCTACCTCACAACAAAACAATTTCCTCATCAGTTAGTGCATGGTAGCTTCACCTTTTGTTGAAGACTTAACAGGAAAACAACACTTCCCATAGCACTTTCAAAGGAACCAAATATTTGGCCAAGAATCTACAACTAATCTAACACAACCTTTTGTGGTAACAAATCCCATTACATAATCTAAGAATTGAAACGAACAAATCTAATTCACCCCACCTCAGTCTTAGACCGGTCTTGAGGGAAAAATCCTTGGCAATGAGAAGGAAACCAAGTCTTAAAATGACCATTAGGGGAACTCTTTGATCCCCATTTCAACCATTGATCATAAAGGCATAAACATGAAGAACAAACAGCACAATCCACAAAGCATTTCAAAGCCAGCTTTGCGTGTCTGCATTTCAAAGCCAGCTTTGCGTGTCTGCAATCTATTCGATCATGTTATCTTTGATTGTTTAGCTCATGTGCTGACAATTCCAGAAGCCCATGGGACGATCAATGGTGCTGATGGGCGTGAATTTCGATACCATTCAGGATACGTATCCTTAAAGTTTAGTTTGGGTTTCTCAGCCTGTGTTCAGAATACACAACTAGATTAATCAATCACAAGTCATCCTTAGAATAACTTTCAAGATAATTATCATAGAAGTCAACATACTTACTATATAAGAAAATTTCTGATTGAACGTTAGTATGAAAAGCTATTACAATGTATTGTGCATGCACAGGTAGTATAAAGCATTTTGTATACCTTTATCTATTGTAACTTTGTTGATTTATACATCAACTACTTTAAAAATTTATAATGGTTAACGACATAAAAGTTTACTCTGAGAGTGCATACAAGTTAAACTTCTATTTGAAATTCAAGAGCATTTTGTAAGATCCTACTGAAAACAAAGCATCAAAGGCTATTTTTAAGCATTATGTAAAGTGGAGCAAAGTAGTGAATCACATTCATAGGTTGCAACTTACATATTTCAGCCAGCATTCCTGATATTTGTGCTGATAGATATCTGGTGAATGACACCCAAATTGTGATGGGCAATAAACCCAGATATTGCATTTCTTTTCACCTTCTTTGGAACGTTTAGCATGGTCCAAGCAAGCCTGACAGCAATCAGCTGCACTATCTTTGTGATGTGTAAGACCCCATCTCACCGCGGCGCCATCATAATCGGTGTGAAGTTCAGCATTGCACTGAGGTGGAAGGGGCCTGCCGGGAAGAACTTCCTCCTCTGAAGAGAATGTAGACTAAGTACATACAAAAATTAACTTTCTGCATGGAAAAATATGTGCACACTTCCAGATTCTAACAAAGTGCACGCATGATAAGTTGTTAACAGAATCTAGTTGAACCACTTTAAGTCATGGATTATAACTGTATAAGCATTACTGGGAGACTGAAAAATTACAAAAGATGGGGGGAAATTTTTTACCAAACTATTACCTATCTCTGACTCCCCCTCAGGTTTGTCATTATGTTCTTCATTACCAACCTCAATAGGTATCCAAAGACCAATTTGTTCAGAAACCACAGCCCAATCAGACTCCAAAGCTCTTAGTAGCATTCCTACGAAATTGAAAAAAAATTAGATACAAAGATATGAAAAACATTCATTGCAAATGTGTGTGCAAAAGACAAACTTAACCTAAATGTGTCAGCAACCCATTCAAACGACAAACCAGAGCATAATATTTTTGTTCATACCTGCCTCTTCGTGTGGAATGATTGAGTTGGAAGACCCTTTGACAACAGCCAACTTGACTTCTTCCAATTTTTTTCTGCGCCAACTTTCAACTGCTTCTGTATAAGTTAATGTTAAAAATATATCAGCAATAAAATATCTTCCACATTGTACAAAAATTGTCATTTACACACAACACAACAAAACAAATTTTGAATAATTCAGTTCATCAAGCATCATCATTTCTCTAAATACAACATGAAAATACTGAATAATTTTGTTCTTTCATAAAGCAAATGCATAATGAAGTTTTTGGACATTCATTAGTGTTAAAGATGTCCCATATCAAATTAGGAATATGATCAAAGTACACATTATCAGGCTTGAACAATCCTTAGCCCTTGAGCTAATTTTTATGTTTGATATTGCATACTATCCAAATGAATAAATTCATTTTCTTATCAAATATTTTTCAAAATTTGCCTCGAGATTATATAAACAGGTCTTCAAAGAGTAATTGCCAACTTCATACATTATGTTATCATTACGTATTTCAAAAACTTTGAAAGCTATTGTCCCTTCAGATCAGAACATGGGTAGAGCATGCAACAAATTGCCATGGCAATGTCATTTGTAACCTATGTAGCATAGATACTGAATGAACACCGAACAAGACACAAACACTTCGACTACACATGTAGTCTCCAAAATGTAGGGCACGGAAACACAAATCTATATATTACATCATTATGAATTATATAAGTTAACAATCAAGATTTATGTATTCAAAATCATCTATGAACAAGGTTAATCAAATATAGCAAAAATTAATCTAATTTATCTATCTAAAATCCAAAAAGTGAAAAGAAACATATATAATCTAAATATTCCTGATTATATATAGGATTTGCTCCTTATTTTTATAATCATAATAGAAACCATGTTAAAATTGTCAGAGACCAAAACATAAAGCTATGAGTGTTTGTCCGATACGTGTCGGACATAGGACACACCATTTAAGAGGAGTGTCTGAGCTTCATAGTTTGTAACATAAGGTTAATAATTGCTTAATCATGAAACCCAATAAAATATCTAATAGTTTAGAACAACTAAATTCTCTCCCATCCTACAAAATCAATATTTGGATTAGGACCAAAAGTTAATAGAATCCAAATGGTCTCTTTCTAAGTTAAAGACTGAAAAAAGTAGAGGGGAAAAGGAAGGTTAATGATAAAATCAAAGCAATTTCCTAAGCGATGTTAAAAAAGAAAAATGATTGACAAGCATGTCTTCTAATTGTGACTTGAACCACGATTTAAAGAAAGAAATTTGTACCCGTCCATCTTATATTTGAAGCACCAAAAATCTAGTTTCCCCATTGAACAACAAAGTACATAGTATATGACTATCCAGCAAGAAACAAACATAAATAAAAGAAAACATCTATTAACGCATCATATCTAAGCAAATTCAAGTTTAATCGATAACTTTTTACAATGCAGCAGTTCTACATGCAAGAGGCGACAAAAAAGCTCAGTTTTAAGGACAGCAAAAGGACAAAACTAGTGTTAATGATCCTATTACTGAGATCCTGTTCCTCTTGCCTCATATAGCAACAACATTGATTCTAACAAGAAATTCTTATCAGCACACCCTCACCTCGCTCCTTAGCCATGGCCTGGAGTTGGGAGACATTTCTGCTGCTTCCCTTCAAGCTACCTAGTTTCTGCATAACCTCATCAATTATTTTCTGTTTCATATGCCGTGGCAACTCAACCACCACATCTTCTCTTGAAAACTCCCCTTCTAATTCCTTCACCTATTAGCACAAGTTTCACAACATCAACTTGAGGTTAACTTCACCAAAAAAATGTTTGCTTAAGGCAGGTGTAAAAAAACGGTTCATACTTCATACCAATTTTATTAACTCCGCCGGTTTGTAATCATTCCTGATTCGATTAGACTCTGCCATCTTTCGAATCTGATCTGGCCTATACACCTCAACTGAAAACACAAACCAAATTAAAAACAACAAGTGTTGAAAAAAGAATTTGCACATGTTCATGTCTCAAACAAAAGACCCTTTTAGGGGTGATTCAAAATTTTCCATAAAGGATAAACGTTTTGCCAACCCTTTTTTTTTGTGTGTTATTAGGGAAACAGAAAGAAAAACATCCTGAAAAGATTGACAGGACTTACTCTTTCGTGCAATGCTATCGGAGTAGATATAAAGAGAAGCATAGATAGAGCGAAGAGAGTAGAGAGCAACAACAATGTTGAAAAAGCAAACTAAAAGAGTTATTTTCTTGTAGGAACAATTCCAGTTCCCTCTGTTGTGAAGTTGAAGCCTCCACTCCCCTCTCGCCATTTCCCTCCCTTTTTCTTCTTTTCCCCCTCTATCCTCATCCCACCATTGCCCACTTTCTCTTTCCGAATCAAAACCAGAAAAAAGTTGCCCCTTTGGCAAGATTTTGCGACCCCAGAATAGAATTAGATCGTGGGTGCCCAGTTTTGTTGTGGGGGTTGAAGCTTGAGACAGAACCGGTCGGGTGCTAACGTACGCTTTGTCGTCTGGGAATGGTGGAAATTGGATGGATCAGTCAATCATTTCGGTGGTTCCCCTCATCGTTCATGGTTGACCTGCTGCTCCTGCTAAGGTGCACACCGATTCAAAGCACTGTGTTGTTCCCGTGCATGGCAGCTAACGTGCGCCTCTCTGTAAGCATTGATGTAGTTCTGTTTCTTTCATGCTTTTCCATTTATTTTGAGCAAATTAGTTTTAATTATTTTTAGCCATAAAAAAATTTGTATTTGTGTTTATATAACTCTTGTTATTGAATATAAACATCAATCAATAGATAAAAAAAATTGATATCAAGATTAAACTTACATATATATCCACTTATATTGAAAAGTAAATAATATATTGGCTTAACTGCTTGTTCTAGTTTAAATTTTAAAATTTTGAAGTGGTAATTTTTTATTTTTTAATAAATATTATAAGCTACTTCATTTGTTTGTTTGGTGATTAATTACACATGCAGCCTAACTAACATTATTTAAATAATGTAAAAAAAATATTAAGTGTATGTTTAATTATCCCATCCATTTCATGGCTAATTGTCTTATAAAAAATGTAATTTTCATTAACTCAAATGTTAAATTATAAAGATATACATTATTTCGGATTACTTTAGAAATAATTAGTTTGAATATGTTTTTATTCTGGATATGATTTCATTGATTTTAATTCTTAGAAAACAGTTATTAGTTTTAAATATTTAACCTTTTCTAATAGTTTTCTTTTTATCTTTATTACTGAGCTAACCAACAATAAGTTAAATTTGGATATTCAGATATTTTATATGCACAATTTAATTAAGTAATATATTTATTATTTAACATAAATAAATTAATTATATATACATATTTAATTTTACTTTCTAAAATAATTTATTTTTAACATTGTATTTTATTAAAATAAACTCTTTCTTAATGGGCGTGCTATGGGCATTAAAACTAAAGGATCTAGTTTACTTCTTATGTCTATTTTCATTTTATCTTAGCATTATGTTTGTGAGAAGTGACTCATTATAACTTTAGATTTAAAGAAAATTATATATATTATTGTGTTTTTAACTAACTTGCATGTAATTAATATTTTTTAAAGTGTTTTGTATTAATTTTGCTGACCATTTCTTCCTACACTCCCATGATTTCAACTTGTATCTTATGGGATGGTGAAATATGATCATCTTCCCCTCTCAATCAAATATGTAATATAAACATATATTTTTCTATTTCGTCCATTTCATCTTCTTCCCCTTCAAATACTAAGCACATATATTTTTACGAAGGTAATGTACTTCTCTCTCTGATGGTCATTCTTGAATTATTGGTTGAAAGCCTTGTCGAATTGTTGTTGTCATAAATCATTTTGGACACCCATTGTCTCGTGACATTATTTGAATTGGTCAGTTTTTATATTTTTATCATTTTCTGTGTTTATTTTGAATAAGATATTTTCGGAATTTTTTCATTGCATAATTTTTAATATTTGTTTATATTATAGGTAGTGTATTTTAAAACATATTTTTTAATTTAATAATGTGTTATAGATTATATAATTCATAATTTTTTAAAAAATATATATTTTAGATTGTATAATTTATAATACATTTAAAATTCAAGGTCCAGCCAATTATGGTTTTTATCCTAAAAATTCTAGCTAAAAATAAGATAAAAAAATAAAAAGGAATGAAACACAACAAACAAGCAACTAAAAGTGGGATGACAAAATCAGAAAGTCAGAATGTGAGGACTTGTAATGAAATAGATGCGGTTTTTACTTGTAATGATACTACTGTGGTTCCTATTTTCTTATGGACGTGGTTTGCCTTCTAAGAATACGGCATGGTAGTATATGAATACGGTATTCCCTTGTGAGAAAACGGCCTTGGTTCGAATGGAAGCGGTTCGGGCTTCTAAGTCGTATGTGAATACGGTCTTCACTTGATTGGAAACAGCCCTGGTTCCAATTTCGGTTCCAAGGATACGACATGGTCGGATATGAATACGGTTTTCCCTTGTAAGGAAACGACCTTGGTTGTAATCATTGTTATGGCTATAATTGAAGAAGTAAATAACTTAATTTTTGAAAATGGGTTTTTATGAACAAATCAAATTTTGTTCTCAAAATCTTGAACTAAGGTGTCTGCTTATTAAAGGAATAATCTTTTAGGTTTCCAAAGCTTATATCTATTATTACTATACACAATTGTATAAAATGAAGTTCTTTTTGTGATTCTGGGTGTAGTTCAAGAAGTGAAGAACTTCCTTTAAGAAATTGGTCCTCATTCACACATCAAACTTTGGTTACCAAAACTTAAACTAAGGTGTCTGTTTATTGAAGAAAGGGTAACCTTTTAGGTTTCGAAAGCTTATATTTCGAAAGCTTATACCCAGTACTACACACAGTTGTCTAAAATGAACTTATTTTTGGTCAATCAAAGCGTCAGTAATCCTTGTTATGTATATTTAAAGAAGCGATAAACTTCATTTAGAAAAATCGTCGTCATTAATACATCAAACTTCGGTCGCCAAAACTTGAAATAAGATGTCTACTTATTAAAGAAGGGTAACTTTTTAGGTTTTGAAAGCTTGTACCCAATATTACTACACACGATTGTGTAAAATGAAGTCATTTTTTTGAATTTGAGTGTAACTAATCCTTGTTATGGGTGTAGTTCAAGAAGCGAATATCTTCATTTAGAAAATTGGTCCCTATTCACACATTAAACTTCGATCGCAAAAACTTGAACTAAGGTATTCGCTTATTAAATAAGGGGTAACCTTTTAGGTTTTGAAAGCTCATACTCAATATTACTACACACAGTTGTGTAAAAGGAACTTATTTTAGTGAATCAAAGCGTGAGTAATCTTATGGGTATAATTGAAGAAGTGAAGAACTTTATTTAGGAAAATGATCCCATTCACACATCATATTTCGGTCGACAAAACTTGAACTAAGGTGTCCACTTATTAAAGAAGAGGTAACCTTTTGATGAGGAAATATAGGGAAATGATCGTTTTGATATTCAGTTTAAGAAAGGATATTGACGTCACACTCAAGAAAGATAAGAATGTGAGTGATAAGTCATGGGGTTGATCGCCACAGGATATCCTAATAAGATCATATTTGGGTTCTTGTAAATCAGAACACCATAAATTTCTCAAAGAGAAAACTCAATTTTATTTCAAAATTCATCTCTCTTTCTCTGATCACAATCATAGTGTTTCTTTTCCAATACTCATCAAACATTCTCTCTTTATCTTTATATCTTTGTTTTTTCTATTTTTTCCTTCTTTTTTCTTCAAAGTTATCATTGGATTTCCTCTCCATTTGTGAAACAAAATCATTAATAAACAATGTGACATGCATGGTAGAACCCTAACAGAGAATATCTCACGCTTCTGAAAAGAAATACATCCAAAAGTCTTTCTATAAAAGATAAATAAATTATCAATATTACAAACTTAGATAAAATGCCTCTGTGCTTAATAGAGATCTAAAGAAGTAAAAGGTCTTGGTCTCAAAATCAGCCATAGACATTTTATGATTATTATTATTTATTTATTTTTAATTGTCTAAATAACTATTGGCCTTCAATTATTAGTACATTTTGAATTATGATGGTCTATAAGTCTTTCTCTTTAGCTGTTGCCACTTGTAATGACTCCTCTACCTTCTTAGCCCTTGCTCTACTACCATGAATTATGATGGCCTATAAGTCTTTTTCTTTAGTTGTTGTCACCTGTAATGACTCCTCTACCTTCTTAGCCCGTCGTCAAAACCTGAACTAAGATGTCTATTTATTAAAGAAGGGTAACCTTTTAGGTTTTGAAAGCTCATAGCAGTATTGATACCCACGTTTGTATAAAATGAACTTATTTTTGTCATTCAAAGCGTGAGTAATCCTTCTTATAGGTATATTTGAAGAATTTAAGCATTGAATTAGTGAAAATGATCCTCATGAACACATGAGTTCGGTTGTCAAAACTTCAACTAAGGTGTTCACTTATTAAAAAAGGGATAACCTCTTAAGTTTTGTAAACTCACATGCAGTATCAATAAACATAATTATATAAAATCAACTTATTTTGGTCATTTAAAGCGTAAGTAATCCTATGAAATAGTTTAAGAATTCATAATCTTAATTAGTGAAAATGATTTTCATAAACACATGGAATTCGGTCGTCAAAACTTGAATTAAGGTGTCCACTTGTTAAAAAGAATATAACTTCTAAAATTTTGACCCTAGCAAGCAATATTAATATTAATATAATAAACATAGTTGTATGTTGTACGAAATAGATGCAACTTTTTCTTGTAATAAACTTAAAATGCTTCCTCGTGACAAATGTTTATTCGTGAATTGTGTAAAAAATTACATTGATATACATTAATTAAACTTTGTTAAATAAGTCCAATTTAGTTATTATTCTTATAAAAACAAGACATAAATAATTTAATAGTGTCGATGTAAAATACTAATTAAAATTACAGTTAATATGATTTTTAAATAGGCTATTCTTTAAAATTAAACGGAAAGTTTTGCGGAAACGCAAATCGGGTATATAGGAACCGTCAATGATTTAGGGAAACCCGACCCGGTGGATCCGATGAAATATGGCGGGAAAATCGTCTAGGGCACAAGAGCATAAAGAAGAAAGAAACTGCATCAAAATTTGCCTCAACACTGTTTCCTTTACTTTGTTGATTGAAGAATGGATACCAATGACAATTGGGAAGAGGACGAGGACGAAGAGTTCGAGTTCTCAAGAAACTATTTTCTGGCGAAGGAACTTGCTTCCTCGGCCAAGAAATCGAAGCACAAGCTCACTGACATCGACGTCGTCGATGAACAGGTATCACTCGTAATTGTAATTCTTAAAGTGATGTTCCATTCCCCTATATTATTCTCTCCAATCACTGCGATTTCGCAACTTACCAGGAATTGAGGGAAGCCTCATTGCGAATTCAACCCAAGCATGAAGACGAGATCACTCTCTTATTGGATTCCTACAAAACCATCTACCCTGAATGGCTTTTGGCGCTAAGGTTCGTTTGGATGTGGTTTTATTTTATTTTTCCCAAAATTGCATTTATTGCGCGAAGTTTGTTTTCTTATTTTGTTTTGTTACATGGATGATTCAGGTGTGGTTTTGGGCTTCTAATGTATGGATTTGGATCTAAGAAGACTCTGATTGAAGATTTTGCTTCGACGGCACTGACTGAGTATTCTGTAGTTGTCATTAATGGATATCTTCAATCCATTAACTTAAAACAGGTTTGGTTTTTTCTTCCCTAACTTTTTCCATTTATACGATATGTATGATCAGAACTCTTTCTACTGTGGCAAAAAAAGGAGAAAAGTGAAAGACCAAACTTTAGCCGTTGTTTGTTTACTATAAAGCGGTTTTATGTGTTGTAAAATTTTTCTGTCTCTAGAGCATATTTTCAAGTGGTTTATTTTTTTATATATATTTTTTTAATTTCTAAATGTCTGTCTCCTGATCACTTTAGTAGAACATGTGAAGAAAACTGAAGAAGAGGATGAGGAAATATCTTCCAGTTCTGTTGTTTGGTTTTTATAATGAATGATTTTCAAAACTTAATACATTCTGGATGGGAGATTGATTGTTAAGTAGTGTGAAATTGTTTTAGAAAACAGTTTTTATTTTTTATTTTTTTAAAAAAGTGCGTATAGAATCAAACATGCCCTTAGATTTTGTTCCTCAAGCATATTCGGAACTGTTCTTCAATTAGAATTTCAGTTTCACTTTGCACAATAAAAGTTTGCATTAAAAAATAAAATAGGTTACTGAGGTAAAACTCTAAATCAAAAAGGAGAACAACACCAAAAGCACACAAGGAACTGCATGCAAGTTTTGTCCAATAGTAAATGTTTGTGTGAAGATGATGAGTGTGATGTGCTCTAAGCATGTTCTTCTCATCGTACATCACTAATACAGTATATATTTTCTTGAAATATATTAGGCTGTGGTAGCTTTAGCTGAAGTTCTGTGGGACCAAATGAAAACCAAACGAAGGGTTTCATATCGGGAATTACCAAAGAGCCAGCAGCCACTGAATTCTCAATCAATGGAAGAACTTCTTACATTCTTGGATCAAGCAGAAATAGATGATGTTGATTTTTTTGTTTGTGTCGTTATTCACAATATTGATGGACCTGGATTGAGGGACTCTGAAACCCAACAGTATCTTGTTCAACTAGCTGCCTGTGCCCGTATTCGCATTGTTGCCTCTATTGACCACATCAATGCTCCACTGTGTAAGTACAGTCAGCACTGTTACTGTCTTTGCAGAATGTTTTATCTCTTGTAAATTGTAATTTGTAAGTGTTATCTTTGGATATGCCGTAAACATATGTATATTTACATTGCTATTTCAAGGTTTATTTTGTTCTGCTATATAATCTATTTGTGATTCATTTTGAGTGCTTGAACAGCACTTGCAGATGCAATATTAATTTGCAATTAAAGGCATAATGCCTTTGTAAATGAAACGCTATAACCTTTTTTTACCTATGCTGCACATTCTTAGAGGTCCTCTGAGGTTCTGATCATATGTCTGTTTAGCTGACAATAGGACTAAGTAATATCACCCTTTCATAAAGTTGAAGAATGCAAACACTTCTTGGTCATGGAACATAAAATTGAAACTATTAATAACGTGCACTTCTTTGAAGTTGTTTGTAGGAAAAAGAAAATAATCAGGTAAATCAAAGTAGGAGTCCACCGTCTGAGGAAAAGATGGTGAAATAAATTGTGGGTTTGATCATGTGAGAAGAAGACCTGCAGAAATGCTAGTAAGAAGAGTTTTTTTTTTTTTATTGGCACTAGTAAGAAGAGTTGATCAAGTGGAGAGTAGTCCAAAATTTAGAAGTAGAGGTAGTGGAAGACCAAGCAAAACTCGGTAGAAACTTTGAAAAGGACTTTTTAGATTTAAATGGCCTCTTTGAAGACCTGATTCTGATTTTGACATAATGCAAGGCTGTCGGAAGTTATTTTTTGTTGCTTTAGCAATAGAAATGACGGATATGTGACTGCAAGGTTTTCTTTTAGTCTATATGTCTATTGCTTAACAATTTCATCTGCTGTTGGCAGTTTGGGACAAAAATATGGCCCACACACAGTTCAATTGGTGCTGGTATCACGTTCCTACTTTTGCCCCTTACAAGGTTGAAGGCATGTTTTATCCTCTGATCCTTGCTCATGGCAGTGCCAGCCAATCAGTCAAAACAGCCACAATAGTTTTGCTAAGTTTGACACGTAATGCTCAGAGTGTATTTAAAGTTCTTGCTGAACATCAACTCTCTCACCCAGACGAAGGCAAGTTTCTATCATTTCCTTGGATTTGTTGTTCTTTTCAAATCTAAGTTGTGTTAAATATTTTAATTTATTTTACAGGAATGCCAATAAGTGATCTCTACTCAGTCTGTCGAGAACGTTTCCTTGTTAGCAGTCAAGTTACGCTGAACTCTCATCTAACTGAATTTAAAGACCATGAGCTGGTCAAGATTAAAAAGCATTCTGATGGTCAAGATTGCTTGCACATCCCACTGACAGCAGAGGCACTTCAGAAAGTTGTGCTCGAGATCAATTAGAAAATTCAAATGAAATTGAATGGGTACTTAAATGGAAAATTTCCACTATTGGATGATAAACAGGCTCTGTTTATGAATCAATGATAACCATGGAAATTTAGGTCAAATATGTCTGTGTTCTCAAATTGAGGGTTGTAGGATTGTTGACTATCACAAGTTTTAGGTGGGGAACAAAGTTGATACTCATGGGATTTGTTCTTAACTATAAAAGTGGGAAATGTATAAAGACAATTGGTTAGATAAGTTTTTTGGCATCTCCAAATTTGGTGGTCTGCAATTGTTATTTTTGAATTAAATATATTGACATGTTAATTTTGATAATATATCTCTACAAGTAGTACAGATTTTGGAGATACTGATTTTAATCCATATTAATTTTGTAGATATGATTGAAAAACAATAACAGACAATTATAGTGAAGCTATAGCCACGTTCTCTGATGTGGTAACAAGACGGAATTTCAAACATAACAAGGAAAGAGAAGGAAAAACAACAAACGCGTCCAATTTGTGAAGCTTGTTGGATGGGGCAACATGTCAAGAGAATAGAGACCATGTGGGAGGATGTATTCATTAATGAATTATTAATTGATGGTTTTGACACTGTGGAACCAATACCCTGCATGGCAACATAATCACTGCCAAACTATAGTTTGCATATTAATAAGCAGAAAAAACATGATTCAACCCCTTGGTTGGCTTATGATGTCTGAAAGTAGCAGAAGCAATGAATGAGGTGTAGTGAGCTGTACCCAATACGCGTAGTTGAAGTTCGATAGACATATTTGATGGCAACAGTTGCTTGAGAAGGTGGAAGTTTACAGCTTCCAAAAAGCACGTTCAAGTCCAAGCCTTTCTGGCTTGACTAGTTGGTGGAGCATCTCATACGCCAAAAGGAATAAAAAAGAAGAATATCACAACTTTGGGTTTGGGTTTGGGTCTACTCTCTTCATCTCATCCTCACTGTAATGCGTTACAGAAGGATGGAATAACAAAAACAAATGTTAGGACACTATTTTATTGCATGGTAAGCAAAAAAGATGTCTAATTTCTATTATTAATAATTGTTTAAAATTTAGTCTAATAAAAAATAAATATCATATATCTTACTAAAACTACTTCTCATACAGCTAAAAACATTTTTAAGAAAAGCATAGCCGTGATTGTGTGAGATGAGCCATGAAAAGTTAGCTGGTATAAAATTCACCGGCGGCACCATAAACCACGGCTCCCCAAAATTAGCACTCGCAAAAGCATAAAAAAACAGTAGTAAAAATTTAATTGGAATAAAGAATAATATTTACAAACCCTTTTTGTGGAAAAATTTCAAAGTATTTTATGTTAAAATATGTTGTTAAGATATAAAATTAGAAAAAAGTAAAAAATTATGAAGCAATTTGATTATTTAAAACTAAATAATTTAAACTTTATTCAAAAGTTCTCCCTTACTTGTATTTGATAAGAGATTTAAATCATTCCAAGAAACTAAACTTAATAACATTTAAATAACTTAGAATTGGACTCTTTTTCTTTTTCAAATGTTTTATTCAGATAAAATAATTAAAATATCTTATATTTTATTTATTTTTTATGTAGATAAAGTAATTGAGTTTTTCTTAATATAAAATTTTACTTTAAAATATAAATTTTAATATTAAAATTTATTAAAAAAATAAATATTAGTTTATTTAAAATACTCAAATAATTGTTAATAATTAAAATTTTTAATATTAGAATATATTTAAGAATTTGAAAATACAACTATTAATATTTTTTTTACATTAATATTGATCCTTTACCATTAGATATAAAAATGGCAATTATAAGAGATAACATAAAAGCAAAAATCATTAGTGGACTATAATTTAGTCCATAATTAGAATATAAACATGTAAATTAACCTTGTGGTAGATCTTTTAATTGTTTATTATTTAATGTGTGTTTTACATTATCATTTTTCAACATCTTACTTTAATTACATTCAACATATATATTGTACAACAAACATGATGAATTAAAGTGGTCTACAGCTAATGCAAATGATAAATGCACCAAAAATATATTATACTAGTCATCTACTACAATAAAATCTCAATGCAATTCAAGAAATGGAATATATATTACTTATTGTGATTTAGGTAGTAGAAATATGAGCTAAAACATGATCTTACTTCTTCTCAATTGAAAGATTTTCCACAATTGGTAACTATTTTGGTATATCAACTTAACATTTGACAACTTTAGTCTTAGCCTGTTATTTTTTATAAGGTTTATCATCAAAGTAAGCTCATCTAATACGTCTTTGAATTCATCTTCATTGCCATTTTTTCACTAAATACATGTATCAATTGTTTAAAAAAGTCAACCATATCTTTCATTGAAGCAACCATTGATTACTCTTTTCTCTAATTTTTTATCTTTTGGGATTATGTACTAGTAAAATTTGAACATTGTTCTTTTCTTTTTGAGTTATAGTTTGATTCATCTAGATGACAGAATTATCAAAACTCATAAAATGTAAAATCAACTGCATTTGCTTTTTCTACTCATGACCTCATCAATATTCATAGTAGTTTTAGTTATATGACCACTTGTCTTTAGCACACAAATCCATTATATAATTCCAATTTAAAATTGCTTTGAATTGAAAATGTCTATCCTGTAACTTGAAAACAACAATAAATAAGTCAATGATAATATGAATAACTACAAATTTATAAAAATACAAAAAAATTATTTATATTAACATAGTCATTCCATATATCTTCATCACCAACTATAATAATGTGTTTGATGTTGTAACATTCTTATTTTTAAATTTTAAATAATTATATTATTTATTTTATCTTTATTTTAAAAATAAGAATTAAAAAATCTTAAAATTTAACTCCAGTTATTAAATTTATATTCTAAAAATATTTCATATTCTATTTAATAAAGTCTAAATATTAAGGATGTATTTGTTTCTACCCATGAAAACTCACCCACGAAAGACAGGCAAGTGAAGTAACGACGTCTAAAATCCGAAAAATGAAAAAAAAAAAAAAATCTCCTTTACACTTTTCAGTCTAAAAAATGAAGAAATGAAAGGAAATTTTGAATTTATAATTAAATAAAAGAATGAATTCGATTGTAATTAAATAAAATATAATAAAAATA